>WNGF01000438.1_pt1 | contig 81721 bp, 81 predicted proteins | sample 5400641 | NCBI WGS metagenome assembly WNGF01 (sample SAMN13153371, study PRJNA577476) | soil metagenome | isolation source: 80 cm soil or saprolite under grassland replicate 2 | place: USA:California | collected 2016-06-15 | reverse complement strand
GTCGAGGCGCTCATCGGCAAGGGATGCGATGTGCGGATCCTGGACCGCAGCGTTTCGCTGGCGCGTCTCACGGGCGCCAACCGGCGTTATATCGAGGAGGAGATCCCGCACATCGCCTCTCTGCTCTGTGACGGGCCGCCGGCCCTTCTGGCTCACGCCGAAGTGCTGGTAGTCGGTAATGGCGGAGAGGAGACGGCCGCCGTCCTGAGCCGCGCCCGCCCCGACCAGCTCGTGGTGGACCTGACGCGGCGAGCGCCGGCCCCACGGCGCGAGAAGGAGGACCGCTAGATGGCTCGACCGGAATCCGATCTGGTCATCGCCGCCCCGGATGAAATCGTCCACGGGACCTCGGCCGCGCTTCGCGTGGGCGGGGCCGTTCTCCTGTTCGGGGTTCTTCTGGGCGCGCTCTACTCGGGCATTCTGCGCGATCTGGCCGTTCAGTGGTGGGACGATCCCAATTACTCCCACGGCTTCCTGGTGCCGCTCTTCAGCGGTCTTCTCGTCTGGCAGCGGCGGCGAATGCTGGCCGCGCTGCCGGTCCACGGGAGCTGGGTCGGGCTGGCCGTGCTGATTGCCGGGGTCGGAGAGCTGCTGCTCGGCGACATCGCGGCCGAGCTCTTCCTGATGCGGAGCTCGCTCATCGTCATTCTGGCGGGCCTCATCCTGCTCCACCTGGGCCGCGCGTGGCTGCGGGCGCTGGTCTTCCCGCTGGGCTTTCTCTTCTTCATGATCCCGCTGCCGGCCACGATCTTCTATGCCGTCGCCTTCCCGCTGCAGAACCTGGCCGCCGGGAACGCGGTGTGGGTCCTCGATCTCCTGGGCGTGCCGGTGATCCAGGACGGCAACGTGATCCAGCTGAGCCAGATCACGCTGGGAGTCACCGAGGCGTGCAGCGGCATCCGCTCGCTCATCTCGCTCCTGGCGCTGGCCGTGGCCTGGGGCTATCTCACCTTGAGCGCGACATGGGCGATCGCGGCGCTGGCGCTCGCGGCCGTGCCCATCACGATTGTCTTCAATGCCGGGCGCGTGGTCGTCACCGGCCTGATCGGCCAGTGGTTCGGGTCCCAGTACGCGGAGGGGTTTTTCCACACCTTCTCGGGCTGGCTCATCTTCGTCTCCGCGTTTGCCTGCCTGCTCGCCGTCCACGGGCTGATCCAGCTCGTCTGGCGTCGCCGGAGGGGAGAGAGCCCATGAAGCCGCCACTCCGCCTGGCCCTCTCGGTAGCCTTGCTCGTGGGCGCGCTGCTTGTCATGCAGCTGCGCTCCTCGGGGGAAGCCGTCCCGATCCACAAATCGCTCAACGAGTTCCCCATGCAGGTCGGAGGCTGGCAGGGGCGCGAGAGCACGACCTTCGATGCCGAGACCCTGAACATTCTCAAGGTCAAGGACTATGTGGTGCGCCGCTACGCGGACCAATCCGGACGGAGCCTCTGGCTCTACATCGGCTACTGGGACACGCAGCGGAAGGGCGCGCAGGTCCACTCGCCGAGAAATTGCCTTCCCGGCGCCGGATGGGAGCCGCTCGAGGCCTCCCGGCTGACCATCGCCCTCCCGGCGCCCTATGGCAGCATCACCGTGAACCGGTACCTGATCCAGAAGGACCAGCAGCAGGAGCTGGTCTTCTACTGGTATCAGTCCCAGGGGAAAGCCGTCGCGAGCGAGGTGGCCGCGCGCGTCGATCTCGTGAGGAACTCCGTCATCCGAAACCGGACTGATGGAGCGCTGGTCCGCCTCTCGGGCCCGATTTACGGAAACGCCAAGGACACCACGGACCGGTTCGTTGAATATGTCCAGTCGATGTACCCCGTCCTGCACGAATATCTTCCCGACTGAGAGGTGATCCATATGATGCGGATGCCGCGGGTGTGGGTAATGGTGCTGCTGGCGCTGATGGCCCTCGGAACCGGGTGCGCCCGGTCGCCGGAGGCCAAGAAGGCTCGCCATCTGGAGCGCGGCGACAAGTATTTTGCGCGCGAACAGTATCGCGACGCCATCCTCGAGTACCGGAATGCTCTCCGGTACGAGGATAAGAATGCCCATGCCATGCGTCAGGCGGGCTTGGCCTTCTACAATCTGCGGGAGCTGGGTCAGGCCTACGCCTTCCTGCTCAGGGCCCAGGGGCTGGACCCCAATAATCTCGAGGTCCGCCTCCGGCTCGGCAGCCTCTATCTCGTCGGGGGCAAGCCCAAGGAGGCCGCCGAGGAGGCCGAATTCGTCCTCGAAAAGGATCCGAGAAACGCCGAGGCGCTCTTCCTGGTCGCGGGCGCCGCGCGGTCGCCCGAGGAGGTGACCGCCGCGATTCGCCGACTCGAGGCCGCCCAGAAGGACATCCCGAACAAGGCCGCGGTGGATCTGGCCCTGGCCAGGCTCCATATCATGCAGCGCGATCCTACCGGAGCGGAGCGGGTCCTTTTGCAAGCCGTGGCCAAGGAGCCCAAGTCGGTGGAGGCCCGCATGGCGCTGGCGGATTTCTACATGATCAAGCGCGACACCGCTCGGGCCGAACAGGAGTATAAGTCGGCCGCCGCGATCGCGCCCGCAGGCTCGCCGGCGCGGGTCCGCCTGGCCGACTTCCTGCTCCTGCAGCAGAAGCCGGACGAGGCGAAGCGGGTCCTGACCGAGATCACCGAGCAGGCCCCCGCCTATCTCCCTGCCTGGCGCCGCCTCGCCGAGATCGCGCTGAGGGAGAAGCGGTACGACGACTGCGTGAAGCTCGTCAAGGTCCTCCTGGCCAAGAACTCGTCGGATCTCGACGGGCACCTGTTGCTCGGCCAGGTCCACATGGCGCGGGAAGAAACCGACAAGGCCATCCAGGAATTCCAGACGGTACTGAAGATCGAGCCCCGGCTCGCTCAGGCCCACTATCTCCTGGGGCTGACCCAACTGCAGGCGGGTAATGTCCAGCAGGCCAAGAATGAGTTCAACGAAGCGATCGTCAGCGCTCCCAATTTTGCCGATGCCACGCTTCGTCTCGCCCAGCTGAACCTCCAGGAGGGCGCCCTGCAGCCCGCCATCCAGGCCCTGGAGAAGCTGGTCGCGACCCAACCGAGCCCGCAGGCCTGGGAGCTCCTCGGCATGGCGTATCTGGCCAAGCGCGATCCGGCGAAAGCGGTGGACTCCTTCCGCAAGCTCATGGCCATGGCGCCCAAAGAGCCCCGCGGGCCGATGTTCCTGGGGCTCGCCCTGATAGCTCAGAACAAGCGGGTGGAGGCCAGTAGAGAATTCGAGGCATCCCTGGCGCTTGCGCCGGACTTTCCGGACGCGCTCCGCGCGCTCGCGCAGATGGCGCTCGCGGAGAAGAAGCCGGATGTGGCACTGGAACGGGTCAACCGCCAGATCGCGCTCGTCCCAAAGTCGGGCGCGGCCTATCATCTGCTCGGCGCGGTCCACGAGGCCCGGGGCGAGCCGAGTCAAGCGCAGCAGGCATACGTCAAGGCCATCGAGCTGGATCCGCGCCTGGTGATCTCGTATATCCGGCTGGCGTCCATCTACGGGGCGTCTGGCAATGACGACAAAGCGATCACCAGCCTTAGCGAAGCCGTCAAGGCGAGTCCCAAGAATCCGCTCCCGCTGACCCTGCTCGGCTCGGCATACGAGAGGAAGGGCGATCTCGCCAAGGCCCGGGAGTCCTACGAGAAGGCCCTCGCGCTGAACCCCCGCTTCGCGGCGGCGGCCAATAACCTGGCGTGGCTCCTCTCCGAATCCGGCAAAGACAAGGACAAGGCGCTGCAGCTGGCCCAGACGGCGAAGCAAGTCGCGCCCAATGAGCCGCATATCTCTGACACGCTCGGCTGGATTCTCTACAAGCGCGGCGTCTACCAGCAGGCCCTGAGCCTGCTGAGGGACAGCGCCCAGAAGCTGCCCGACAGTCCGGTGGTCCAGTACCACCTGGGGATGGCGGCGTACAAGGTCGGGGACGCTGAGACCTCGAAGAAGGCGCTGACGATGGCCGCGAGCTCCTCAACCCAGTTCACGGGCAAAGAGGAAGCCCGCAAGATCCTGGCGGAGCTGAAGTAGGCGGGACGCGGGCTTATCGGCGAATCACGATCGCCGTAAAGCCATCCGTGCCGTGCCGGTGGGGCAGGCAGCGGACGAAGCCGGCGGTCTCCGGTGCGACCGGAAAGTCGGCCGGTGTCTCCACCTTCCAGCCCGCATCCCCCGCGAGGAGGGGGCCCACCACCGCCTCGTTCTCCTCGGGCTCGAGCGAGCAGGTGGCATAGATCAGCCGCCCACCCGGCTTGACCAGCGAGGCCGCCGCGGCCAGAATGCCGCGCTGTTTCTCCCTCAGCCGGCCCAGGTCTTCGGCCGTCCGCTTCCACTTGACATCCGGATTGCGCCGCAGCACGCCCAGGTTCGAGCAGGGCGCATCGACGAGCGCGCGGTCGCAGCGTCCCTTCCAGCGCCCGGCCAGGGCGGAGACACTGCCCACGTGCGCCTCGATGATTCCCACGCCGAGCCGCGCCGCGGCCTTGCCGAGCAATCTGAGCCGCGCCGACTGGGGATCCATGGCGATGATCTTGCCCCGATTGCCCATGAGCTGGGCCAGGTGCGTCGCCTTCGTCCCCGGCGCGGCACAGGTATCGGCCACGAGCTCGCCCGGCTGGGGATCGAGCAGCCGCGCGATCAGCATGGAAGCCTCGTCCTGGATGGCGCACAGCCCTTCGGTGAAGACGGTCCAGCGGCCGACCTGGCCGCGCTCGACCACGAGGCCCTCGGGCGCCAGCGCCGTGGGGCGCGCCTCGACCAGCTCGTCGTGGCGTATGCGCGCCGCCAATTCCTCGCGCGAGATTCTCAGGGTATTGGCGCGAATCGTGACGGGCGGCCGTTCGTTCATCGCCGTCATCAGCGCCTCCGCCTCCTGGGCGCCGTAGCGGGCGAGCCAGCGCGCGGCGATCCAGTCGGGAAAGGACAGCCGCGTCCCGAGCGCTTCAGCCGGTGCGGCGGGAAGAGGCGGCGGCGCCGCGGCACGGGTGACGGTCGAGGAACAGCACCTGGTAGGCCGTGAGCCGCAGCAGGGCACGCACCCAGGGATCCAGCTTGGTCAGCGGGCGCTTGAGATGCGGCGCGAGCCGCCAATCCAGATGCCGGCGCCAGCGCAGCGTGCCGTAGACGATCTCGGTGCAGAGCGCGGCATCGCGCGGGTCGAGCTTGGCCCGGTCGAGCGCGTGCTCGAGGGCGATGTCGGCAAAGGCGCGGTCCTGCTCCACGCGCACCAGGATGTGGAGGGCCTGATAGCGCGCATGGGATACCGGACCGGCCTTGAGCACCGGGCTCATCCCATGACCTCGCCGAGCCTGGCGCCGGCAGCCAGCCGGCTGCCGCGGAGGAAGTCCTCCCACGCCATCACCTTGCGGTTCTCGGGCTGCACCTGAACAGGGAGCAGCAGGCCCTGCCCCGTGGCGATGCCCACTCCCTCTCCCCTTGGAGGCCCGACTCCCTCTCCCCTTGGGGGAGAGGGTTGGGGTGAGGGGGCTTCGACCAGAGTACCGGGCCCGACTCCCTCTCCCCCCTGGGGAGAGGGTTGGGGTGAGGGGGCTTCCTCTCCCCTTGGACGAGAAGGTGATTCGATTTTCCCTCTCCCCTCTGGGGAGAGGGGCTTCGAGACTCCCTCTCCCCCCTGGGGAGAGGGTTGGGGTGAGGGGCAGCGGACCAGAGTGCCGGGCGGCGCGCTGCTGTGATGGGGAACGCTGACGGCGCGCCAGATCAGCAGTCGCCCGGCGGGCGTCGACAGCGCCGCGCCCGGCCAGGGATTGCAGCCGCGCACTCGGTTGACCAGATCGCGCGCCGGCTCGCCCAGCCGCAGCCGACCGTCCTCCTTCTTGAGCCTCGGCGCCAGCGTCGCAGCGGCATGGTCCTGCGCCATGGGGGTGATCGAGTCGAGCCGGCCGAGCGTCTCGAGGAGCACCTTTGCGCCGAGTCGCGACAGCCTCGCCGACAGCTCGCCCGCGGTCTCGTCGGGCCCGATGGCGATGGCCTCTTTCAGCAGGATGTCTCCGGTGTCCATGCCCGGATCCATCCGAAACGTAGTTATGCCCGTCTCGCTCTCGCCCCGGATGATGGCCCAGGCGATCGGCGCGGCGCCGCGATAGCGCGGGAGCAGGGAGGCATGGACATTGATCGAGCCGCGCGCCGGGACGTCCAGCACAGCCTGAGGCAAGATCTGGCCGAAGGCCGCGACCACAGCGACATCGGCCCGGAGCTCAGCCAGTCGCGCGGGCCATTCGGGATCGCGCAGCCGCGCCGGCTGGAGCACGGGCGCGTCTGCCGCCAGGGCGCGGGCTTTGACGGGTGAGGATGTGAGCCGCTGGCCGCGCCCCGCGGGCTTATCCGGCTGGGTGACGACGCCGACGACCTCATGATGCTCGAGGAGGGCTTCGAGGGTGGGAAGCGCGAACTCGGGTGTGCCGTAGAAGAGGACCCGCATCGTTTTCAGCGTTTCGATTAGGACTTCCGCGCGATGACTTCGAACCGGCGCGAGCGATCCACTTGAATATCATTGAACCCGGCGCGTTGCAACGCTCGCTCAATGCCGCTTTCTGTCTGAATCGACTCAATGCGGCTCGATTGCAGGGGGAAACGAATGACGACTCCACAATAATGCAGCAACAACCCGTTGAACAAAGCATAAGTCTGATAAATGCGGTCTTTCCAACCGCGAGTCTTGATCCGTTCCCACGCCATGTGCCACGGATGCAGCGTCAACCATAGGGCTGCTCGAGGGCGACAGACACGGTGGAATTCTTGCAGGGCTTTAGGGACGTCCATATAAGGCAAAGCCACGCGGCACAAGACGACATCGAACTGTTCGTTACAAAACGGCAGCGCCTCCCCGGCAGCAACGGCTAGCTGAAGTTGCGGAAATTGTTTACGCCCGTATTCAATAGCCGCCGCGTCCAGATCTACACCAAAGCGCGCCATGCTGGACGGCAACTGCATGAGCATTTGTCCGATACCACAACCGACATCGAGAACCCTCGCTCCAGGAGTGAGCGTGATCGGCAGGAGAGGCGATTCCTGGATGGACAGTTCCCTCAAATGATAGGGGATCGAAGACATCTTCCCTCGTTATCCGTGAAATGTATCATACGTCTGCTGCTGCCGCGGTGAGGAGGCTGTCCCAGAGTATCTGGGAACGATCACGTTTCCTTCTTGGCTGTCTCCTGCGCGCGCTGCGCCCGCCACGCCAGACGCGCGCTCCCAGGATTGACAACCTCGCGGCAGGCCAACTAGGATGGCGGCACCTTCCCATTCGTCCTTGTGTGGAGGCAAAATATCATGGGCCTGGGTCGAGCGGCGCGCTCGCATAGGTGGTTCCCATGCCGCCTAATGCCGATAAGAAGTTCCATGATCTTTCTGGCGGTGGCCCTACTGGCAAGCCCGGCGCTTGGGGCGCCGATAATCTTTACGGATCGTAACGTCTTCGATCGCGTTATTGGACAGCATGAGCTGGTGACGTTTGAAGAGTTTCCCGTCGGTCCGGTTTGTTTGCCCGCGAACGCGTTCATTTCGGACCCATGCAGGTTGACGATCGATGGCGTGACCTTTTCGGCCTCCCGCGGCTTCCCAGAGGTCAACCAGCGTCCAGAACTGAGCATCGAGAGCGGCCTTGGCGCTCCCCTCTCGAAGGGTTTGGTCTCGAACAACATTCCGATTGCTCCTGGCGACTTTTCGCTCTCGTTTAACGGCCACGCGCTTGCATTGGACGTCGTGACAGCGGCAACGTTCGGCTCGCCGGTCACAGTCGACTTCACCGAAGCCGACGGCACCCACACGGCGTACACGATCTTCGCCGTCATCAATGGGGGAGCCTTCTTCGGCGTGAAGTCCGACGTAGGATTCTCTTCCCTGTCGTTGTACGCCCCGTTAGTGGAAGGGGCCCGATACAATTTCCTTATCGACAATGTCGCGCTGGAGCCGGTCCCCGAGCCAACCACGATCCTCCTCTGGTCCTCGACGATGGCAGGGTTGGGGCTGGCGTGGCGGAGGCAACGTCGCACGTAGTCTGTAGCGTTCGCTCTGACACCGTGGCATCGGGCGATGAACAGGCACCCCCCCGAGCGAGTCGAGCGGGCGCTCCGACGAGAGGTCGGATTCGGCTGGCGGTGCGCGGCGGCGCGAGATCACAGCCAAAATCATCCGGCCACCCGATGGCTCTGAGACCCCGCAGGCATCGCTCGCGCGCCCGATGGGGCAAGGGTCCCCGGCCTTGGTCCGATAAATGCCTCTATGTTGCCTTCTATGAAGCGGCTGCCCGAGTCAAGCCCATGTGGTTCCCTCGAGGTTCTGTCATCCTTCTATTCGCACTCGTGAAGTGGCGAGGCGGAGCTCGCCGGCGCATGAGGAGAGTCGAGGGGTGGGGACGCCATCTACGCGGCGGCTGTCGGACGGCAGCCCAGGAAACATGCGCGCTCACCCACTCCTCGAACCTTCGAGAGACCGCACGGGGCGCCTGTTCGGCCGATCGATAGGCGGCCGGCGTGAGCTCGCGAGCCTGGCGCGGGCCGGGCTCGTACACCGTCCCGTCGCGCAGAAGGGCGAAGAGGATGCCCGCGAGCCGGCGCGCGAGCGCCACGACGGCGATGCCCTTGCCGCGCCGGGCCGCGATCCGGCCGGCCCAGTCCCGCAGGGCCGCCGTGCGCGCATCGTGGAGGCGGAGCATGGAGACCGCGGCCTGGATCAGCAGCCACCGCACGCGCCCCGAGCCCGCTTTGGTGATCCGGCCCCGGCGCTGGGTCTCCCCCGAGCTCAGTTCCCGCGGCACGAGGCCCAGGTAGGCCTCGACCTCGTGCGCCCGGCGGAAGCGTTGGGTATCGTCGAGGGTGGCCACGAAGGCGGTGGCCGTCACCGGCCCGACGCTCTGCAGCCGCCGCACCCGCTCGTCGGTCTGGGTGAGCGCGGCGATCCGCTCATCGGAGTACGCCAGCTGCTGATTCACCTGGCGCATGACGACCAGCAAGGGCGCCACAGACGGGTAAGTATCATACCTTGCGTCCTAGCTTAGAAGCTGCCCGGGTGCGGTTGGATTCACTAGCCGCTCGACACCACCCGGGGCACTCGCCGGTGCCCTGCCCCGCACCCTCTACCGCCCCTTTGACTGCGGGACCGCGGTGGCGCCCGATTGCTCGGGACCAGAGGCTGATCGCGGGTGAGGGGCGAATGGACCACATGAACGAAAACGCTGCCAGGGGACATCCCCCGTTTTTTCCGAGACCACGTCGCGTCGCGTTCGCGGCCTACTCAGGCTCGAATTCGCTTATACTCTCAAAAGCGACTCTTAGAGAACGATCCGGCGGGATGAGGCCAACAGTCCAAACGGCGTGCTGATATTCTGAGGAGGCGTGCCCCGAAGCAGATGCGCTTCTACGCGCGGGCTCGCACCGTGCCGACAGGCCGTGGGACTGCCGGCACCTTCGGCCATCAAGGCCCGGTCATCCCCGCCGTGGCACAGACGGGGCGAAAGTTGGCTACGACACTTAGGTGGTAGGGAGCAAGCATGGACTTCTCATTCACCGAAGAGCAGTTGGCCTTCAAGGATTCGGTCGTCAAGTTCGCACGGACCCAACTGAAAGACGACGTGCTGCGACGCGACCACGAGGGAGAGTTCTTCTGGGAAGGCTTCCGCAAGTGCGCCCAGTTCGGGATTCAGGGTCTTCCCATACCCCCAGAGTATGGCGGTAGCGGCGCCGACCCGTTGACCGTTGCTCTGGCCATGGAGGCGCTGGGATACGGGTGCGACGACAACGGGCTCATCTTCAGTATTAACGCGCAGATGTGGAGCTTCGAGATCCCCCTGCTGGAGTTCGGTACCGAGGAACAAAAGCGAAAATACCTCCCACCGCTCTGCCGAGGCGAGCAGGTAGCGGTGCACGCCATGACGGAGCCGGAGTCGGGTTCGGACGCCTTCAGTCTCCGTGCTACCGCCGTGGCCCGGGATGGCCACTACGTACTCAATGGCACGAAGATGTTCATCACGAACGCTCCCATCGCCGACGTGGTGCTGGTGTTCGCCAACGTGGACCCGGACCGGGGCCTGGAGGGTGTTTCGGCGTTCATCGTGGAGAAGGGCACACCGGGCTTCCAGGTCAGCCGACAACTGGACAAGATGGGCCTCCGGACATCACCGATGGGTGAGGTGGTGTTGGACAACTGCGAGGTAGCCGAAAATCAGCGGCTGGGACCGGTAGGCTCCGGCGTAGCCGTTTTCAATTGCTCGATGGAATGGGAACGGGGCTGCATCCTGGCGAGCTACCTGGGGGTCATGCAGCGGCAGATCGAGACCTGCGTCCGGTACGCGCTGAACCGCAAGCAATTCGGCAAGCCCATAGGGCGGTTTCAGGCTGTCGCCCACCGCATCGCCAACATGAAGGTACGGCTGGAGACTGCGCGCTGGCTGGTCTACCGGCTGGCCTGGCTGAAGCAGCAGGGCAAACGGGCGGTCATGGACGCCGCCATCGTGAAACTCTATTCGAGCGAATGTTTCGTTCAGTCCTGCCTGGATGCCGTCCAGGTGCACGGCGGCTACGGCTACATGCGGGAGTTCGGGGTAGAGCGCGAACTGCGCGACGCGGTGTCGGGCACGATTTATTCCGGCACCTCCGAGATCCAGCGGAACATCATTGCGGCCTGGTTGGGACTGTCGAAGACGGAGTAGGATCCGTGGAAGCTTTCTATTTTTCGAACAATGGCGCGCGGCTCTTTGGGGTGCTGCACCGACCCGCGGAGACACCCAGATTGGGACTGGCCTTTTGCTGCCCCTATGGCCAGGAAATGGTCAGCAGCTATGCGCGGTTTTCGCGTTGGGCCAAGCTACTCGAGCAAGAGGGAATCGCGGTTCTTCGTTTTCACTACGGGGGGACGGGTGAGAGCGCCGGTAGCTCCGGTGATTTCAGTTTCGAAAGCGCTTGCGCCGATACGGAAGCTGCGGTGATCTGCCTCCGAGAGCGGCTGGCCGGCACGCCGCTGGGGCTGTTCGGCTACCGATTCGGTGCTACCGTGGCAGCGCGGGTGGCTTCGCGCGTGAGGCCTGACATGCTGGTGTTGTGGGCGCCCGTGGTCGACCCGGCAGCCTACCTCCGAGAGCTACTGCGGCTGCGGTTGACGAAGGAACTCGTGCACCAGCGACAGGGCCACGTGAAAGTGACCCGGCGAGAGTTAGTCGAACAGCTGGAGGCAGGGCAGTGCATTGACCTGTTCGGGGATGACTTGTCTCCTGTTTTCTACTCCCAGCTTTTGGAAGCAAACCCTTGGGCCGAACCGCCCGTCGGCGTCAAGGTTCTCTGGCTGGCTCGGGCGCAGGAGGGAAGGCCTGGCGCCGACAAGGCCCGGCACTGGCAGCAGGTTCAGGTAGCCATCGACTACCGCGCCATACCGGAAATCGTGTTCTGGGAAGAGGACCCACCCGGCCTGCCCGAGCGGTTCACGCAGGAGACGGCCGCATGGCTGCAAAAAGTGCAGGCGCAGGGATGACCACCGAGCTGGTCACCATTCCAAACGGACGGTGGCCGCTGCATGGCGTGCTGCATCGGCCGGCCCATACCGCTCAGCGACGGGTCGGCGTGCTGATCGTCCAGGAGAGTTACAACACCAAGTTTGGGCCGCACCGGATCTTCGTGCGCTTGGGCGAAGCGCTGAGCCAGGGAGGCTTCCATGCCCTGCGCTACGACAACCGCGGCACCTGCGACAGTGAAGGCTTTCTCGACATCACCTTCGAGGATCGCCTGGCGGACTCAGAGACCGCCCTCGCCTATTTCCGTGAGAGCTGCCAACTGGAGGCCGTGATCGTCTGGGGGCTCTGCATGGGCGCGACGGTAGCGGCGCACCTGACCCGGGGCCGTCGAACCGGGATTGATGGGCTGGTGCTCTGCTCCATCCTGGCCGATCCCCGTGATGCTTCCCTGCCCCAACTCGGCTACGCGAATGTAGACGTCGGAGAATTCTTGAAAGATAGCTGGCGGCGAGGCGATTGGTGGGGCAAGGTGCGCCGGGTGGGGCAGCGGTTCTCGCACTACCGCCGCGTCCTTGGGCGACTGGCGGTCGTCTGGGTGAGGGCGCACGTTTCGCCAAAGAGCGAATTGGCGCGGCTGCGAGCGGCGATCCAACAGGTCGGCCGGCTGCTTGCCCGCTACGAGGGCCCGTGCCTGCTGATCTTCGGGGAAAAAGATGAAACGCTGGCGCATTTCCAGGAACGAGTGAACCCTGGCGACCGGTTGGGCCTGGCCCGGAAGCCGCGGCCGCCGGACGTTGTGATCATTGGTGAGGGCGACCACACCTTTGCTTCCCGAGAGCAGATGACCGAGCTGTTGCGGGTGACGCTGGACTGGCTCACCCCTCTTCAGCACGGCCGGCGCCCGGCGATGGTTAACCGCGATCGCGGAGTGGGACATGGCGTTTCTGCTGCACCAGTTGCTGAGTGAATCGGCGGACCGCCATCCCGATCGGGTGGCGGTGGAAGACGACCGCGGCCGGCTGACCTATGCGGAGCTGGAGTCGCTCTCCAGCCAGATCGCTCATTACCTGCGCAACCGTGGTATCGAGCCGGGCGACCGCGTGGGGCTATTCCTGCGAAAAAGCATCTACGGCGTTGCCGCGTTGTTTGGCATCCAGAAGGCAGGGGCTGCCTATGTTCCACTCGATCCCCAAGCGCCGCCCCTGCGCGCTGCCTACATCCTACAGAACTGCGGCGTGCGGGTGCTGGTGACGGAGCAGGAGAAGCTGCAGCGCTTGCCGGCCGAGTTTCTGACCCAGGGAGCCCTCACCGGGTTGCTGCTCGTTGACAGCGAGGCCGCCGCGAACCTGGAAATGGCAGGGACACTACCGGCCGCGACGCTGGCCGAGATTCGCAGCAGCCAGCCCATTCGCCATCCGGCCGTGCCCATCACGGACGACTACCTCGCCTACATTCTGTACACCTCGGGGTCGACCGGCGAGCCAAAGGGTGTCATGATTTCGCACCTGAATTCGTTGACCTTTGTCAACTGGGCTTACGACACCTTCCATGTGGTGTCGAGCGATCGGGTGTCGAACCATGCGCCCTTTCACTTCGACCTGTCGGTGTTCGATATCTTTTGCACGATCAAGGCGGGGGGAACACTGTCCCTCGTGCCTGACCTCATTCATCCCTTTCCAGTGGAGTTGGCCCGCTGGATTTCCGAGAAGCGCCTGACCATATGGTACTCTGTGCCCTCTGCGCTCATCCAGTTGGTCGAGCGCGGGCACTTAGAGCGACATGACTACCGTGCCCTGCGACTGGTGCTTTTTGCGGGAGAGGTCTTTCCCATCAAATACGTGCGCCGGCTGGTAGAGACGCTGCCGCATCCGGAGTACTACAACCTCTACGGGCCTACGGAAACCAATGTCTGCACGTACTACAAGCTGAAGCCTGAAGACCTGAACTCAGCGCGCACGGAGCCTGTTCCTATCGGCGTTGCCTGTGAGAACCAGGAGGTAGTGGTGTTGAACGAACGCCTGGAGCCAGTGCCCAAGGGCAATGAGGGGGAGCTATACGTTCGCAGCGCTACCGTGGCGAAGGGTTACTGGGGGCGGCTGGACGACACCGCCAAGGTCGTGGTCCCCAACCCCTTGAACCGGCACTTCTCCAGCGTGCTCTACCGCACAGGCGACATCGTCCGGCAGCTACCAAGCGGCGAATACCAATACGTCGGACGCAAGGACAAGATGGTCAAGAGTCGCGGCTATCGCATCGAGCTGGGGGAGATCGAGGCCACACTCTACGCGCACCCGGCTGTGCGAGAGGCGGCAGTGATTGCCGTCCCTGACGACCAAGTGGGGGCGCGGCTGAAAGCGTATGTGGTCGCCGACAGCAACCTCGCGCGGTCCGAGCTCGAGAAGTTCTGCCGGGATCACCTGCCGCGTTATATGATGCCGGAGTCGATGGAGTTTCGATCGAGCCTGCCACGGACGTCCAACGGCAAGGTCGACATACACGCCCTAGAGAAGGGCAGTGTGGCGACATGAGTATGGAGGCGAGCGCGGACATTCAGGCTATCGTCAAGGAGTACGTTATTTCGGAGGTGCTGAGCGGGGACGAAGGCGTACTGGACGTTTCTACGGAATTGATCGAGCAGGGTATCCTGGACTCCATGAGCCTGCTCAGGCTGATCGCTTTCCTCGAGGAGCGATTCTCCATCCAGGTGGCCGACGAGGACATCGTCCCGCGACATTTTCACAACCTGCGCGCGATCGAGGAGCTGATCGCGAGCTATCAGGCCCGCTCGCGCTCCTAAAGTTCGCCTCAGTTGCCGACCTTTTGCCACGCAGTAGATCGGCGGTGAGCAACGAGCAACCCCGGCCGTTCATGTGGACGAAAACGGCCGACGAGTTCTCGAGAGCGTCGAGCGCTTTTGTCGGCGGATCTCAAACTCACGAAACTAGAACTAGACCGTCCTGCCCTCCCCAAATTGCACGATCAACTCGCCCCCGTCGGCCAGGATGCAGATCTGACTTTCCTTCTTGTGCACATCGATGCCAATATGTTCCATGGCTGGCCCCCTTCTCCTTGCGCCTGTGAGCGCGTGATCTCTCAGTGGGGCAGTCTATGCCACCACGTCGAGTCGGGGGTCAGCCGCTTCATCCCATCTACGCGCTGATTGCTCTGCGGCGGCGCCCCTCGTACGCCGTCTCGATGAAAATGCCATCGGCGACTTGCCACGGCCCGGGCGTCCAATCTCTATTCATCACGCCCCATGGCGATTCCCTCTGTAATGGGCTGACGCTGAAATCTGCCGAGCTGGCGAATCAGCCGGGCAGGCATTCCCGCGTAGAGGCACCGCGGGGCCGTTTGGCCGCGCACGAGCGAATTTGCCGCGATCATGCCGCACTCGCCCACGACCGCGCCGAGCAGCAGGATCGAGCCGAAGCCGATCCACGAGCCTTCCTCCACGCGGATCGGCGCGGTTTGGCGCGGGAAGACGCTAAACAGCCATTCAGAGCGGTTGCAGTCCTCATGCGTGACGAAGGACGCGCGGCCGGAAACCATGCTGTTGCTGCCGATCCAGACCTCATCGGCCAGGTCGAAGTAGACGCCATCGCCGACGTAGCAGTTGTCGCCGATGTGCAGATGCGAGAAGGTGCCGGTTGAATTGGCGTCGCTCGTCACGTTGTCGAGGCACAGCGAATACTTGAAGCTCGTGCGCTCGCCGACCGTCGCGCCGAAGGCCCGCAGGATGCGTGGTACGAGCTGCGGGTTGGGGGCTCGCAAGTAACGCACTACGTACTCGATGTTGAGATGGCGGCCGGCCAGATACACCCGCCAGTACTCCGCCGCCACGAGGGTGCGGCGCAGCCGTTCCCCTAGTCCGAACAGCATGCATTCCCCGACAAGGTGTGCTTCATGATTAGCTCCGCGAGCCGCCACGCGGCGGCTTCGCACTCTTCCTCGCGACCCCGCGCGGCGAGCTCGGCGATGCAGGCGCGAAGGTCCGCCGGCGCGACGACACGCCGAGTCGTCTCGGCACGATCCCTCCGTTGAGGAGCAGGGGCAGATTCCTCCCCGTCTTCCTATGCATCGACAGCAAGAGCGGGGCCAGTGGGGAGAGGCTGTGAAATCGCGGGGTTTCGGGCGAGCAGCGCGGGGGGCTGACGAAAGAGGGCAGACGGACATGACGGGGTACGGTGGCGGGACGTGCTCCCTGTGCTCTACATTAACGTAGAGAGCGATCTACCAGTGGGCAGGAAGTGGGTCTTCCCGCCGAGCCGAGATCAGGCGCCCGTCGTTTGAAAATCGCTCGGCGAGACGTCGAGATTCTCGTGGTGAGGGGGCTATCCACACCCGCCCTTGCGGCCAACGGCGCTCACATTGCTGCCGAAACCGCCGAGCTGCTTCGCCTGGGAGCGGAGTATCACCCTCGTCACTTCATCTTGGACGAATGGGGCAAGCGGCCTTTAACCGCGTTCCTCGTTTTGAGGTCTAAACTTCGCAAAGACCCGCTTTCGCCCCGACAGCCGGAGCATGGTGAGCATGCCGGCGATGATTAACAGAACGCTGGATGGCTCTGGTACGGCGGTGACCTCGACAAAGCCTTCACCCAGAATTTGCGCTGGATGCGAGAACACCGTAATCGAGTGACTGCCCGCCGGAAGCAGAAACGAAGCATGACTCATCTCGGGATCTGTCACGCATAGGCGTGGATCTAACCCGCATGAGTGCCCGGTCAAAGGTACAGCTGGCGTAGATCCGATCAACGTGCCGAGATCGAACACATCAAAGAAATCGCCTGCGAGTAGTCCGTCGGTGATGGTGAATGTAACGGGTCCCGAAGAAATGAACGTCCATGGCGGGGCGTCCAGATTCACAGTCCCGATACCAGGCCGGCATGGCACACCGCCGGCGTCGGTCGGCTGGCAGCCAGCGGCCAAGGGAGAATGGTTAGGGTCAAAGCCGAATTCGTACCATATGTCTGGAAAGATCGTTCCAGCAGAAGCTGAGCTACCAATCGCAAGCAGCACCGCAAAGACCGCAGAAGCCCCACCGAGCCGATGCAGGCATCCCATAAAATTCTCCTTCGGTAATCAGTTCGAGCCCCGTCCGCTGAGATGATTGGATAAGTGACGCCATCATAATCCCAAACGCATATTATTCGCAAACCGCGGTGACCAATTGAGAGGTCCGACGCTCGTCTGGACAGATGGGCGGAGGGCAGGATGGCCGATCCGGGCCTCAAAGCAATGGCCAAACAGATGAGGATTGACAACGATCCCGCGCGCTATCTCTTGATCGACCTCCAGTGAAGGGGACAGGCGACGCGGACCATACCACAGGCCGGAGCCCTCATGCGAGAGAGGCCGCGCGAGCAGGCCCCCGGTTGGGTAAGGCTCGGGGTTGATAACGGCTCTGGGGTTGCCTATGCTCTGAGCCTGACTCGAAGGGACCCCGCGGCGTCCATGGGGCGAGGGTCGTGACCATTCAACAACCAACACGAAGAAAAGAGGCCCTCATGAATATGCCGACGTTGAGCATCCTGTCGCTGCGGGGCAAGGTGTCGGCGGAGGAATGGGCGGTGCGGGTGGACCTGGCCGCCTGCTACCGCCTCGTCGCCCAGTACGGCTGGGAGGACCTCGTGTTCACCCACATCACGGCGCGCGTCCCGGGCGCGGCGGAGCAGTTCCTCATCAACCCGTACGGCCTCTTCTTCGACGAGATCACCGCGTCCAGCCTGGTGAAGATCGACGTGCACGGCAATAAGCTCCAGGATTCGCCCTTTCCCGTCAACCCGGCGGGCTTCGTCATCCACAGCGCCATCCACGCCGCCCGCCACGACGTGATGTGCGTGCTCCACACCCATACGCTCAACGGGGTGGCCGTCTCGAGCCAACGGGCGGGGCTGCTGCCCATCTCCCAGCATGCGGCCTTCGTGCTCGGCAGCCTGAGCTATCACGACTTCGAAGGGCCAGCGCTCAACGATGATGAGAAGCCGCGCCTCGTCGCCGACCTGGGCGACAAGACCTCGCTCATCCTGCGCAATCACGGTCTCCTCACCGTCGGCGACACGGTCGCGGAGGCTTTCATCGCCATGTACTATCTGGAGGCCTCCTGCGCCATCCAGGTGCGCGCGCAGGCGGGCGGCGGTGAGCTGATCCCGGTGCCCAAGGACATCATCGAGCGCGCCAATGCGCAGGTCGTGGAGAAGGATCGGCCGGCCAGTCGCCGCGGCGATCTGGTCTGGCCCGGCCTGCTGAGGCGGCTCGACCGCCTGGACGCCTCGTACCGAAATTGAGCCTCGGGCGCGTGCCCGCGAGGAGCATGTCATGAAAGACGGACTGCGATTCGTCGACTCCGACATGCACGTCATGGAGCCGCCGGACCTCTTCGAGCGCTATCTGGATCCGGCCTTCAAGCACCGCATCAGCGTGCCGGTGGGGGCCGATGGCCGTCCCTGTCGCGGCCAGTCCGGCCTGGTCGTGATTGATGGGCTCCCCAGCTCCGACATGGACCTGCAGCAGTACCGGAAGCGGCTTCGTCGCGGGCCCACGCAGAGCACCCAGCTCCTGTCCGGGTCCCGGATCTACGACACGGGTCGGCTGGACTTTGCCGTCGAGCGCGACTACAACGCCGAAGCCCAGGTGATGGGCATGAAGATGGAGGGGGTCGATATCGCGGTGCTCTACCCCACCGCCGGCCTGGCCCTCATCGGCCGCAACAACCTCGATCCCGCGCTCTCGCTGGCCATCTGCCAGGCCTACAACAACTGGATCCACGAGTTCTGCCAGTTCAGCCCCGATCAGCTGAAGTTCGTGGCGATGCTGCCCGTGCACGACGTCCACCTGGCCTGCCGGGAGTTGGTGCGCTGCGTGAGGGAGCTCGGCGCTGTCGGCTCCTTCATCCGGCCCAACCTGGTCAACGGCCACTACTGGCATTCCAATTACTGGGAGCCGCTGTACGGCGTCCATGAGGAGCTCGGCGTGACCTGGGGCTTCCACGAGGGCGTGAGCGCCGTGTACTCCCACATGATCGAGGTGTACGGCGAGAACCGGTTCTACCGCCATGTCGCCAGCCACTGGATCGAGATGCAGCAGGCGCTGATCGCGATGATCATCAGCGGCGTGTTCGAGTTTCATCCCGGGCTGAGGGTCGGCTTTCTCGAAGCGCAGAACTCCTGGGTGCCGGGGCTGCTGACGCGCATCGAGTGGGACTACCCGCAATACCGCGAGTCGCATGCCCCCTACCTCGCGCTGACGCCGCGGGAGTACTTCCGGCGCAACTGCTGGGCCGCGGTAGAGGGGAGCGAGCCGGAGATCGAGGCGACGGCCGGGCTCATCGGCGCCGACCGGATGTGCGTCTCGACAGACTACCCGCACTTCGACTCCAATTTCCCCCACGTGGCCGAGAATCTTCTCAAGAACGTTCCACGCGAGATCGCGTCGCAGATCTTGATTGGCGGCGCGAGCCTTTACGGCTTCACCGACGCCGACTTCAAGAGGGCCGACGCCGCCGCGGCGGCTCGTGGGTGAGCGGGAGCCAATGAAGAAGGCGATCGGGCTGGGAATCGTCCTCCGCAACTCCGCGGTCATGATCGGCACGACGTGGGGCGCTCCCACGAAAGGCGAGCGCCACCAGCTCGATCGTCCGCGTGACATGTCCAGCGTGGCCTCGCAGCCAAGCGAAGAGACCGCGCCCGGAGCGAAGAAGGCCCTCGCGCTGAAGGCGGTGGAGGCCTTCAGGGGTCTCGAGTCAGCGCTTCAGAGCGGCGTGACCTATCAGGATTATGTCGCGAGGGTCGGCGAGATTCGTGCCGTCGTCGAGCAGGCCTTGGGCCAGGTCCCCTCAGGCAACCTCCGGGGATTTCTCAACGAGGCGATGGATTGCCATCAGCGAGCGGCCAAGATCTGGGAGCAGCAAGTCATGAAGCCCTCGCTGCGGAAGGACGAGCGCACGGTCGTGTCGGGCCAGTGGGATCACTGCTCCGCGGTGCTGGCCAAAGCGGAGCGGGCGCTCAATCTGCTCTAGGATTCTCCGCGTCTTCGGCGCGGCCTCTGAGCCGCGCGCTTGTCGACGTGCCCGCGCGCGCCCCGGCTGAGGCGAACGGTCTTGCCCGGCACGCGCTCGCCCGTGTCGGCGCGGAAATAGCCGAGCCGCACCTCCTGCCCTGAGTCCGCGTGCACCAGGCGCGCCCGTGTATAGGCGTGGCGCGATCCCCAGGCCGCCAGCGCGCCGATCACCACGCCCAGCTCCCGGCCTTTGGCGGTGAGCGCGTACTCCGCCCGCGGCGGATGGTCGGAGTAGAAGCGGCGCGTGACCAGGCCGTGCTCTTCCATCAGCTTGAGCCGGTCCGAGAGGATATTGGGCGCGATACCGCGCAGCCCGGCCTGAAAATCCTGGAAGCGGCGCGTGCCGTCGAGGAGGTCGCGCACCAGCAGGAGCGTCCACCGATCCCCCACCAGCTCGAGCGTCTTGGCGACCGGGCAGCGCTGCCCGTAGATCTTCGGCATGCCCGCATTGTAGGCGGGGACTTGACAAAAAAGCAAGTTACTATTATTTTGCAAGTCATGACCCCGACGGCCGCGGCGGCCCCCCTGGCGGTCCGCACGAAGCGCCTGCTCGAGGACCCCGTCACCCCGACCCTGCTCCGCCTGGCCGCCCCCACGGTGCTCGTCATGGTGCTCCAGGCCGGTGTGACCACGCTGGACGCGGTCTTCGTGGGCTGGCTGGGCCCGGCGGCGCTGGCCGGCGTGTCGCTCGTCTACCCGCTGGTGATGCTCATGCAGACCATGTCGGCGGGCGGCATGGGCGGCGGCGTCGCCTCGGCCGTCGCGCGGGCGCTCGGCGCCGGACGGCGGGTCGAGGCCCAGGCGCTGGCGGTTCACGCCGTCCTCATTGCCTTCGCTTTCGCCGCGCTCTTCACGGCTGGCTTCCTGCTGGGTGGCCCCGCCGTCTACCGCGCCATGGGCGGCACCGGAGAGGCGCTCGATGCGGCCCTCACTTACTCGAACGTGGTCTTCGGGGGCGCGGCCGTCTACTGGCTCCTCAACACGCTGGCGAGCATAGTCCGCGGCACCGGCACCATGGCGCTTCCCGCCGTGGTCTCGACCGGCTCGGCCTTCATTTACCTGGCTCTGGCCCCGCCGCTGGTCCTCGGCTGGGGCCCTTTCCCGCGACTGGGTGTGGCGGGCACGGCGACGGCGAATCTGGTCGCTTTCGGCGTGGCCACTCTGGTGCTTGGCGGCTATCTCTGCTCTTCGGGGAGCACGGTGCGGCTGTCCTTCCGGGGCGTCCGACTGCAACGAGCGCTGTTCTGGGAGATCCTGCGCGTCGGCGCGCCGGGCTCGCTGAACACCATCCTCACCAACCTGACGGTGGTGCTGATGACCGGCCTTGTCGGCCCCTTCGGCACGGCCGCGCTCGCCGGCTATGGCATGGGGGCGCGGCTCGAGTACATCCAGATCCCACTCGTGTTCGGCCTGGGCTCGGCACTGGTGGCCATGGTGGGCACCAACGTGGGCGCGGGGCAGCTCGCGCGCGCGGAGCGTATCGCCTGGACAGGCGCGGGTCTCGCCGCGGCGCTCACGGGCTCGATCGGGATCCTCGCGGCGGCCTTGCCGCGCGCCTGGCTCGGGCTCTTCACGGGCGACGCCCAGGTGCAGGCCGTGGGCGCGACCTATCTCCTCATCGTGGGCCCGACCTATGGCTTCCTGGGGTTTGGGCTCGCCCTCTATTTCGCCTCACAGGGCGCGGGCCGCCTCGGCTGGCCGCTCGCGGCCGGCTTCGCGCGCCTCGCGGTGGCCGCGGCGGGCGGCTGGCTCGGCGGCTACTGGCTCGGCTGGGGCTTGCCCGGGATCTTTGGCGCGATGGCCATCGCCCTCATCATCTTCGCAAGCGCGATTGCCACCGCCGTCAGGCTCGGGGCGTGGCGTTAGGAGGATTCAAATGCCCAGGATGCTCGAATTGATCAAGATGATCCAGCGCGGCGAGCTGCCGCCTCCGCCCGTCGCGACGCTCATCGGCTTCACCATCGGGTCTGTCGAGCCCGGCCGCGTCGTCATGGAGATGAACGCGGGACCTCAGCACGCCAATCCCATGGGTACGCTCCATGGGGGCATTCTCTGCGATCTGGCCGATGCCGCTATGGGCATGGCCTATGCCTCCGTGCTCAACGAGGGGGAGACCTTCACCACGCTCGAGCTCAAGATCAACTTCCTCAAGCCCGTGTGGACGGGGCCGCTCACCGCGACCGGCCGGCTCGTCAAAGGCGGCAACACGGTGGGACTCGTCGAATGCGATGTCCACGACGACAAGGACCGGCTGGTGGCGCGCGCCTCGAGCACCTGCATGACGCTCAGGGGCCAGCAGGCCGAGGGGCGCTGAGCATGAGCGCCCGCGCTATCTTCGGGCTTCAGATCGTGATGAGCTTCGTCGGCTATTCCCTCATCGCGCGCTTCTACGTGGCGCCACGGCTGGCGGCCCTTCCGCTTCCGGCTGCCCTCACGCCGCTGCTGCTCTTCCACGCCTTCCGCCATCTCGGCATGGTGTTTCTGGTCCCGACCGTTGTCGGACCCGCCCTGCCGGCCGCCTCGCCGTGCCCGCCGCCTACGGCGATCTCCTCGCGGCGCTACTGGCGCTGCTCGCCATTGCCGCGCTGCGCATGGCATGGGCCGGGGCGATCCCGCTGGTCTGGCTGTTCAATGTCGAGGGGACGCTCGACCTGGTCAATGCCTTCTACCAGGGGTTGCGCCACGACGTGCAGCTGGGCGGCGCCTACTATATCCCGACGTTCGTCGTGCCGGCCCTGCTGGTGACCCATGCGATGATCTTTGCGATGCTCATGCGCCGCGCCCGCTGACGCGGAGGCCCGCCCGGGTTGCTTCGACCAATCCGCCTGTGGAATACTCGGACGCATGATCTCCGGCGCGCGCCTCGGAGCTGCACAGGATCTGAGCCTTGATCTCGTCACGGGAGTCGAAGCCACCGTTCTCGAGCGCAAGCCCTTCGATCACATCTACCTGGAGGGGCTCTTCTCTCCGGCCTATTACCGTCGGCTGCTCGGGCACCTGCTCGCGACGCGCCGATACCGCGAGCTCACCCATCGGGAGGCTATGCAGAAGGACGGCCACAGCGCCCGGCGCAAGTTCTACCTCTTCCCCGAGCACATCATGCTGTTGCCGGCCGCGCAGCGCCGATTCTGGCTGGCGCTGTCGCGCGAGCTGCGCTCGCGGGCGCTTCAGGACGCCTTCAAGCGCAAGTTCCAATCGGCGCTCGAGCGGCGGTTCGGGCGCGGCATCGATCGACTCTCGTTCTATCCCGTCCCGATCTTGCTTCGCGATCTCTCGGGCTATCGGATCGGCATCCACGGTGATGGCCGGCGCAAGGCGATGACGGTGCAGTTCTATCTGCCGCGCGACGACTCCCAGGCGCATCTCGGCACGATCTTGCACGAGGGCCGCGACGGGGAAGCGGCGCAGCGCACCAAGGCGCTCGCGTTCCGCCCGGCGACCGGCTACGCCTTCCCGGTCCTGCGGCATGAGAGCTGGCACAGCGTCGCCCGGACGTCGGACGCCGACGGCGAGCGCAATTCGCTGATGCTCACGTATTACGTGCAGGATGGTCCGCGCGATTGGCTCGCCCAGCGACTCCAACGCCTGTTGGTCTTCCTCGGCTACGGACTGCGGAAGTGAGCCTGGCCAAGATCCTCCGCCTGGCGTGACGGCGAGAGGCTAAAGCGCGAAGGCGTGGGGGGACGTGGCCTTCGGGAAGCCTTCCTTCTGGATCTTCTTCTTGATGCGGTCGCGCTGCACGGGCGGCAGGTGATCGATGAACAGGACGCCGTCCAGATGGTCGATCTCGTGCTGGATCACCCGGGCGTGTAGCCCGCCGGTCTCGAGGACATAGGGCTGGCCGTCGCCGTCCAGGGCCGAGACGCGCACCCACTTGCTGCGCTCCACCTCGCCGAAGATGCCGGGCAGGGAGAGGCACCCTTCCTCCTCACGGACCGTCCCGCGCCGCTCCTCGATGACCGGATTGATCAGTGCCTGGGCGCCACCCTTGCCGTCATCCATGACCAGGATGCGACGGCCGATGCCGACCTGCGGCGCGGCCAGGCCGATCCCCACCTGATGCCACATGGTCTCGGTCATGTCGGCGATGATCTTCCTGATCTCCGGCGTGACCTCGCGCACTCGCGCGGCGATCGTCCTCAAGAGCGGGTCGCCGTAAAGTTTCACCGTCAGCAGCGCCATGGGTTGGCTTCAATCCTCCGGGGCTAGGAAACAGGATCCATCTCTACTTCTACCACACCCGCTTGCCGTCTTCCGCGCTCAGCGAAGGGGACCAGCGCGGGGGCCAGGAGCCGAGGCAGCTCGGTGGGCCCTTTGATCGTGAAGCTCCAGCGGCTGCTCCTGGTCCCGGGGGCGCCGAGGGGGGCGGCCGGGTAGACGGTGAGGCCGCTGAGACCGCTCACCACCCCGTGAGCCTCGGCGATGAGGGCAAGAGCCCCGGCCTCGCTTCGCCCTCGCACCGAGACCACGCAGAGGCGCCGGAAGGGCGGATAGCCGAGCTCGGCTCGGAAGCGGAGCTCCTGCTTGTAGAAGCCGTCGCGGTCCTGCGCCCTGGCCGCCTGGACCGCGTAGTGCTCCGGATGCAGCGTCTGGACGACGACGCGGCCACGTGGGCCGACGGCCTCGGCCGCGGCCCAGAGGATCTGCCAGGCGCGCTCGCCCGCGCGGAAGTCGGGCAGCCTCAGCAGCCCGTCGAGCTGAACGAAGCCCACGCCGCCGAGGCTGCCCGGCGGGATATTCCGCAGCAGCGTCGGCGTGCCCACCACCACCTGGGCATTCCTCGGATCGCGCGAGACGCGGAGGCGCGGGAAGCGCTTGATCACCGAGGCCTGCACGCGCTCCGGATCCCAGCCGAAGGGGGACAGGACATGGCCGCCGCAGCCCGCGCAGGTGTCCGGCACGGGCTCGCTGCGCGCGCACAACCGGCAGCCGAGAGTCTGGCGGTCGCGCGAGAGCGCCAGCGCGATCCCGCACTCAGGGCAGCGCAGCAGGAGGCCGCACTCATTGCACGCCAGCGCCGCGCCGCCGCGCGTGACGATGAGGGCGACGCGGCGTCCCGCGCGCGTCATCTCCTCGATGGCCCGGGTCAGCGGCAGGGTGAGCGGATGGTGTCTCAGAATGCCGCGCGTGTCCGCCGTCAGGATTTCCGGCCAGGGGCCGGGCTCGGGCGCGGGCCGGAGAAAGCGCCCGCTGTCGGCGCGCCACCAGCTCTCAACCGACGGCGTCGGGGAGAGCAGCAGCAGGCGGCTGCCTTCGAGCCGCGCGCGCTCGATGATCAGCTCGCGCGAGTGCACCCGCGGGGCGCCCGGCGGCTTGTGGGCCGCGTCGTGCTCATCGAGCAGCGCCACGGTTGCCGGTGGCGGCAGCGGCACCAGCAGAGCCGAGCGCGCGCCCACCACCACGCGCGCCCGGCCGCGGGAGGCGGCGAACCAGGCCGCGCGCCGATCGGCGTCGGGCGCGCCGCTGTCGAGCCGGGCCGCGTCCAACCGCTTGGCCCAGCGCGCGGCGCTCTCGCGGTCGGGAACGATCAGGAGGGCCGCGTCAGAGCTGCCCGCAAGCACGTCCACGAGCCGCGCTTCACGCTGGCTGCCCACCCAGAGCTCGGGAAGTGACGCCGCCCCGTGATGGGGCTCGGCAGCCGGCGCCACGGGCTCGGCCGCGCCGGCGCGCGGCGGCGGCGGCAGGAGAGAGAGCAAGGTCGAGCCGAGGGAGGAGAGGCTTTCCTCCGCGGCCCAGCGGCCCAGCGCGAGCGCGGCGGCGGAGAGAATCGGCACCGGCTCCACCGCGCGCTGGATCGGCTTCAACCCGGCGGCATCGCCCGTGCGCAGCTCGACGACGAGGCCCACGCGCTGCCGTCCATGAAGAGGGGCGCTCACGCGCTGACCGCGCGACAGCCTCAGGCCGGGCGGGACGAGATAGGAGAATGGGTGATGCAGCGGAAGATCGAAGACGACGTCCGCGATCACGGCTCCCTCTCCGATCTGTTCCCTCTCCCCTCTGGGGAGAGGGTCAGGGCTTCGGTTCCCTCTCTCCTCTGGGGGAGCGTCAGGGCTTCGGTTCCCTCTCCCCTCTGGGGAGAGGGTCAGGGCTTCGGTTCCCTCTCCCCTCTGGGGAGAGGGTCAGGGCTTCGGTTCCCTCTCCCCTCTGGGGAGAGGGTCAGGGTGAGGGGGAGTGCTCGCCGTCAGCCGCTCGTACTCGCGTCGCGCCAGCTTCAGGTCGTCCCAGGCCATGCGCTTGAATTCCTGGCCGGGATTGCGCAGGAGGAAGGCCGGATGGAAGGTGGGCACCAGCACGCCCGTGCGGTACATGTAGCTCCGGCCGCGCAGCTTGCTGATCCCGTCCTTGGTACCGAGCAAGTTTTGCGCCGCGAAATTGCCCAGTGCCAGAATCACCGCAGGCTGAATCGTGTCGATCTGGGCCATCAGGAAGGGATTGCAGGCCGCGACCTCGTCGGGCTCGGGGTTGCGATTGCGCTCGGGACGGCACTTGACCACGTTGGCGATGTAACAATCCCGCTCGCGGTCGAAGCCCACCGAGGCCAGCATCCGCGTGAGCAGCTGGCCCGCGCGGCCGACGAAGGGCTTGCCCTGCTTGTCCTCTTCCTCCCCCGGCCCTTCGCCGATGACCATGAGCCGCGCCCGCGGATTGCCCGAGCCGAACACGACCCTTGAGCGGCTCCGCGAGAGCTTGCATCGCGGGCAGCCCTGAAGCGCCGCCTCTTGGGCGCGCAAGGCGTCGGCGGGATCGGGGAAGGGGTCGTGGGTGAGCGCGATCTCGCTGATGCCCAGATCGCGATGATGTCGGAGCGTGTCGGCCAGGCCTCGGAGGACGTCGGCCACAGCGTCCCGCGGATCCGACACCGTCCGAGCGGGATCACTCATGAATCGCGGCGTTGAGACGGGCGGGTGGCGCCGCGGGATGGTCTCGCGCGGCCGAGCGAAGTGGGCCCCCCGAGTCCCGTCCGCAGCTGAACAGCTGCGTTCGGGCGAGCGGGTGACGGAGCCGGCCGCGCGGGGCCGCCCGCGGCGACAGGACCCGCCCGCCTCTCGCGCTCGTGATCAATGTGAGCTAGTGCGACGAGCGCTCGGGGGACGACCGCTTGGCCTCGGCGGCCCGCAGGCCCAGCACGCGGTCGAGGATGGCGTCGGCCACCGCGAGCTTGGTCATCCGGGGCAGATTGACGGCGCCGCCCCAGCGATCGAGGAGCGAGACCTCGTTGTCGTCCGCCTCGAAGCCGATGCCGCGCTTGCTGACATCATTGACCACCAGCAAGTCCACGCCCTTGGCCTTGAGCTTGGCGGTGGCGTGGGCGCGAACGTCGTCGGTCTCGGCGGCGAAGCCCACCAGGAAGGCGTGGCCCTTGCGCGAAGCGAGCTCTTTGAGGATGTCCGGATTGGGCCAGAGCGCCAGCGTCAGCTCCTCGTCCTTCTTGGACTTGATCTTGGTCGGGCTCGCGTCCTTGGCCCGGTAATCCGACACCGCCGCGGCCTTGATGACGACGGAGGCCCCGTCCACGTGCTGAAGCGCGGCCTCGCGCATCTCCTCGGCGGTCTCCACGGGAACGTAGATGGCGCCGGGAGGCGGCGAGAGCGGGGTCGGGCCCGCGATCAGGATCACCTCGGCGCCCCGCCGGAGCGCGGCCGTGGCGATGGCGTGGCCCATCTTGCCGGATGACCGGTTGGAGAGATAGCGGACGGGGTCAAGAGGCTCTCGGGTGGGGCCCGAGGTAACGAGGATGCGCTCGCCGGCCAGATCGCGCGCCGGCGCGAGCAGGCGCTCGAGCGCCTCGAGGATGGCGTCCACCTCGGGCAACCGCCCTCGGCCGGCCAGCCCCGACGCCAATTCGCCCGCATCGGGCTCGAGCACGGTGACTCCGCGCCCCCGCAGCGTCCGCACATTAGCCGTCACGGCCGCATGCTGCCACATGCCGCCGTCCATGGCCGGGGCGATGAGCACCGGGCAGCGGGCGGCGAGGAGCAGCGTCGTCAGAAAATCGTCCGCGATCCCGTGAGCGGCCTTGGCGAGCAGGTTGGCGGTGGCGGGCGCGACGACTAGAGCCTGAGCCCGCTCGGCGAGCTGGACGTGCTCGACAGCATCGGGCGTCTGCGGATCGAAGAGATCGGTAAGCACCGGTCGGCCCGAGAGCGTCCGAAACGTCAGCGGGCCCACGAACTTTTCCGCATGGGCCGTGGTCACCACGGTCACTCCCGCGCCCAGCCGCGTGAGCTCGCGCAGCAGGTACACCGCCTTGTACGCGGCGATGCTGCCGGTGACGCCGAGGATGATCTCTTTTCCGGCGAGACTCATGGAACGGTGCTAGGGCTTGGGAGCGTCCTCGTCCCGGACGCGGTGCCCCACCTTGGACTGGGCGATCTCCTCCAGAGCCGTGCTGGTGGGCTTCTTGTGCTTGGTCTCCACCTGCGCCGCGGCGCCCCGGTTCAGCTGGCGGGCGCGCTTCGCGGCCAGCACGACGAGCTTGTAGCGGTTGGGCTCCTTCTCGAGCGACTTCTCCAAGGACGGAAACGTCATCACTCAGGCACCTCCATGTCCGGGAACTTGAGGGTGAGCCGGCTCGTGCGCCAGCGCTCGGCCTGGATGATCGTGGCCAGCTGGTCGACGGCTTCCTTCACGTCCCGGTTGATGATCAGGTAATCGTACTGCCGCCAGGCGGCGATCTCGTCGCGCGCCCGGGCGAGGCGGCGGGCGATCTCGCCCGGGGCATCGCTCTTACGCTCCCGCAGGCGCCCTTCGAGCTCGGCCATCGAGGGCGCCATGATGAACACGGACACGGCTTCGGGGTAGCGCTGGCGGAGCTGCCGGGCCCCGTGCGTGTCGATATCGAGCAGGACGTCGAGGCCCCGCGCCAGGGCGCTCTCGAGAGCCTTGGCCGGCGTGCCGTAGAGCTGGCCGTGCACCTCGGCCCATTCGGCGAACTCGTCGCGGTCCCGCATGGCCGCGAACTCGGCCTCGCTCACGAAGTGGAAGTCAGTGCCGTTGATCTCGCCGGGCCGCGGCGCGCGCGTGGTGTAGGACACCGAGTAGAAGAGATCCGGCACAACGGACCGGACCTCGTGGCAGAGTGTGGTCTTGCCCGCCCCCGACGGAGCCGACACGACCACCAGCGTGCCGCGCCGCTTGATTAGCTGCATCTGCTATTCAATGTTCTGAGCCTGCTCGCGCAGCTTCTCGAGCGTCGTCTTGCCGGCAATCACGGCCTGAGAGATCTCGAGGTCGTCGGCCTTCGAGCCCACCGTATTCACCTCGCGGTTGATCTCCTGGATCAGGAAGTCGAGCGTGCGCCCAACGGTGCCACCCTCCGCGAGCAGCCGAGAGAACTGCTCGAGATGCGAGCGCAGCCGCGCCAGCTCCTCGCTGATGTCGGTTTTCTCGGCGAAGATCGCGATCTCCGTCGCGATCCGCGTCTCGTCGAGCGGCGTCTCTCCCAGCAGCGTCTGGATCCGCTCGCGGAGCCGGGCCGTTCGCCGCTCCACGGCCGCCGGCGCCCGCTGGGCGATCGTCTCCACGTGGGATCCCAGCACCGCGTGGAGCGCCGCGAGCTCCTGGCCCAGGGCGAGCCCTTCGGCCTCGCGCCGCGCCACCAGCTCGGCCAGCGCGCGGCTCAGCGCCTGCTCGAGGAGCGGCCAGGCCTCGTCCGGGGACAGCGACGCCTGCTCCTCGCGCGTCACCACGCCCGGCTGCCCCAGCACCCATTCCACCGTCGGCTCACCGACCAGCCCGAGCTCTCCCGCCAGCCGCCGCGCCGCCTCGGCGAACTCGCGCGCCTGCGCCGCGTTCACGCTGAGCGGATTCAGCGTCACGCCTTCGACCGGGGCCAGGCTCACGGCCACTTCCACGCGACCGCGCTGAACGGCGGACTGAACGAGTCGACGCGCGTCGAGCTCGAAGCCGCCAAGAAGCCGGGGAAGCTTGAGCGCGATGTCCAGGTGCCGGTGATTGACTGACTTGCACTCGACCAGCAGCGCCACGCGCACTCCCGCCGCTTCGGCCCGACCATACCCCGTCATGCTGCGGATCATGTCGGCCTCAGCCAGCGAGGGTTGGGGACAGAATCTAGCCCTACCATCACTGGACAATAGCCCAAAAAACCTTTCATGTCAATGTGTTTGGGCCAATCCGCCGTTGACAGCCGGCCGGCCCGGCGTGTAGAGTTCGAGCCAGTTTTCCATCCTCGAGGAGGCTATCCATGGCAGGCAGGGCATTGAGCGGAAACTGGACACGACGTCACTTCCTCCGCGCCGCCGCAGCGGCGGCGGGCGCGGCGGCGAGCACGGGCCTGCCGCCGTGGGCACGGGCTCAGGGTCCAAAGATGATCACGGCCTCGCACAGCGTCTCGACCTTCGTTTACGGCCAGCATCTCGTGGCGGCGCAGAAGAAGTTCTTCGAAGAGGAGGGCGTCAGGACCCCGGACTTCGTGGTGCCGGGCGGCGGCGCGAAGGTCGTGCAGGCGCTCGCCGCGGGGCAGGTGATGTTCGCCCTCGGGGACTCCAACCACCCGCTCAAGATCACCGAAAAGGGCAAGGACGCCTTGATGATCTTCGCCACCGACACGCGTTGCTCCTACGCCAATATCCTGGTGCGTAAGGAGCTCTTCGACAAGGGCGTGAAGAGCATCGAGGCCCTCGCGGACGCGAAGCTCGTGGGGCGGAAGGCTGTGATCGCGGCGACGGCGATCGGCTCTGGGACGTACGTCTACGGCGTCTTTGTTCTCAAGAACACCAAGGCGGCCGACGGTAAGTCGGTCTACGACCACGTCGAGTGGGTGGGCGGCGGCGGCGATCTCACGATGTTGGGCGGGCTCAAGGCCGGGAAGTTCGACGCCATCATGGCGGTGCCAGAGTGGCAGTCCAAGGCGATCGCCGAGGGCTTCGGCCAGCCCATCTACGACGTCCGCGACGAGAAGGCCTGGAACCGCGTGTTCGGCGGGCCCATCCCCGTGACCGTGGGCTATGTGCTCAAGGAGACGATCGAGAAGTCGCCGGATCTCGTCCAGGCCTATGTCAACGTCTGCTACCACGCCCAGCAGTGGATCCGCAGGGCCAAGGACGACGAGATCGTGGATCTGCTCCAAAAGCCATACATGTCCACCTATAGCCGCGAAGAAATCCTGGAGTCGGTGCGCTATTACAGGACCATCTTCGACTGGGACTTCAACATCGAGGAGAAAGACTACGAGCGCGGCATCAAGGTGTGGGTGCCCACGGCGCTCGAGAAGCCGATTCCGTACAGCAAAGCGGTTGACATGTCCTTCGTCAAGAAGGCTCAGTCCAAGTTCAAGTAGCCAGCGCTCTTGGCGTCTCGCGTCCGCATCTCGATTCGGGACCTCTCGAAGACCTTTGGCCAGGGTCCTCGGGAGGTCCCGGCCGTCTCCAGGGTCTCCTTCGACATCTGCGACAAGGAATTCGTGGCCATCGTGGGCCCCTCGGGCTGCGGCAAGTCCACCATTCTCAACATGATCGGAGCCCTCATCCCGCCCTCGGGCGGCGAGATCCTGGTGGATGGCCGGCGCGTCGCCGGCGCTCCTCCGCCCGAAGTGGGCTATGTCTTCCAGAAGGACACGGTCTTCCCCTGGCGGACCGTGGAGCAGAATATCGCGCTCGGCCTCGAGTATCGCCGCGTCCCAGCCGCCCGGCGGGCGGCGCGCGTCAGGGAGGCCGTCGCGCTCGCCGGGCTGCAGGGCTTCGAGGATGCCTTTCCGGCCACGCTGTCGGGCGGGATGCGCCAGCGGGTGGCCCTGATGCGCTCGCTGATCGTGGACCCCGAGATTCTTCTGATGGACGAGCCCTTCGGCGCGCTCGACACCCACACCAAGCTCACCCTGCACGCCGAGCTGCTCTCGCTCTGGGAGGCCAAGCACCAGACGGTGGTCTTCGTGACACACGACCTCTCCGAGGCCATCACCCTGGCCGATCGCATCGTGGTGATGACCCGGCGGCCCGGGCGCCTCAAGCTGATCTACGACGTCAAGCTGCCGCGGCCGCGGGACGTCATCAAGATCCGGGAAAGCGAGGAATACCTGCGCGAGTACGGCCAGATCTGGCACACCCTGGGCGAAGAGTTCCAGGAGAAAGCCTCGTGAAGCTCGGGCGCGGCGGCGTGCTTGTCTGGCAGCTCGCGATCCTGGTGATCGTGATCGCGGCCTGGGAGTATCTGACGGGCATCAAGGCGATTTCGAGGACGCCCGGGCTGTACTGGATCGATCCCTTCTTCATTAGCCGCCCGTCGAAGATCCTCGAGCGCTTCCTCTATCTCACCTCGGACAAGGTCCGGCTGACTATCTGGCAGATGGCGCTCTCGACCATTCAGTCCACGCTCTGGGGCTTTCTCGTGGGCATCTCGACGGGGTTCGTCGCGGGGCTCGTGCTGGGGCGACACGGCGGGCTGTCACGGATCTTCGAGCCCTACATCGTTGCCTTCAACTCGCTGCCGCGCATTGCCTTGGTGCCGCTCATCACCATGATCTTCGGGTTCGGCCTGCTGGCCAAGATCGTGCTGGCCTGGAGCATCGTCTTCTTCATCGTATTCTTCAACACCTTCCAGGGCGCGCGCAGCGTGGACGCCGACCTGATCCACTCCGCCCGCTTCCTCGGCGCCAGCGAGACCCAGATCATGAGGACGGTCATCATCCCGTCCACTCTGGCCTGGACCTTCGCCTCGCTCACGCCCTCCATCTCTTTTGCCCTCATCGGGGTGGTCGTGGGCGAATTCATCGGCGGTGAGTCCGGGGGAGGGCTTGGGTACCTGATCATCCAGTCGCTGGGCACCCTCAATGCCGCCGACATGATGGTCGCCCTTCTCGTCCTGGGAGTGATCGGCATCGTGATGGCGCTGGGCATCCGGCAGGTCGAGGCCCGGCTGCTGCGGTGGCGGCCCGAATACCAGAAGCACTGAGGACAGCGGAGAGGACGATCGCGCAATGGCCGACGACCGCTCGAGGGACGAGTCGGACGCCCTGCTTCCCTCCGATCTCGAGCCCAAAGCCCACTCCCATAATCCCATCGTCCGTTACTTCAAGACGCTCGGTCCCGGGCTCGTTACCGGCGCGTCGGATGACGACCCGAGCGGCATCACGACCTACTCGGTCGCCGGCGCCTCCCTCGGGACCGGGATGCTCTGGACGGCGCTGGCGACCTTTCCGCTCATGGCCGCCATTCAGCTCATCTGCGCCCGCATAGGGCTGGTGTCGGGCTATGGCTTGGCCGGCGCGGTGCGCCGGCATTATCCTCGCCCGCTCCTGCTTGGGGCCTGCCTGTTGCTCCTCGTCGCCAATGTGTTCAACATCGCGGCCGATCTGGCGGGGATGGCCGAGTCGGCCAACTTGCTGACCGGCTTGCCATCGACGATCTTCGTCCCCCTGTTCGGCCTGGGCATCATGTGGGTGACCGTGTACATGAGCTACTCGAGGTTCGCCCGCTACCTCAAGTGGCTCACCGCCGTGCTCTTCGCGTATATCGTGGCCGCCGTTCTCGCCGCGCCGGACTGGCATGGCGTGCTGCGCGCGACCGTGACGCCGAGTGTCCGTTGGAACTCCGCCTATCTCGCGACGCTGGTGGGCGTGCTCGGGACGACCATCTCTCCCTATCTCTTCTTCTGGCAGGCCTCTCAGGAAGTCGAGGAGGAGAAGGAGAAGGGACGGCGGACCCTGGCGCAGCGGCGCGGGGCGACGCATCACGAGCTGCGCGACGCCGCCCTCGACGTCAATACCGGGATGTTCTTCTCCAATCTCGTCATGTATTTCATCATCCTGTCAACGGCGGCGACGCTTTACCAGGCCGGCCACCGCAACATCGAGACCGCGAGCCAGGCGGCCGAAGCCCTTCGCCCGCTGGCCGGCGATGGCGCCTACTTGTTGTTCGCGCTCGGTATCATCGGCACCGGTCTGCTCGCGATTCCCGTGCTGGCGGGCTCGGCCTCCTTCGCCGTGGCGGAGGTGTTCGGCTGGCGCTCGGGGCTCGATCTCTCGCCTCGAAAGGGCCGCCGGTTCTACCTGGTCTTCGCGGGGGCTGTCCTGATCGGGATGCTCCTGGACCTATTCCGGTTCAGCCCCATCCGGATGCTCTTCTACTCGGCCGTCCTCAACGGCATTCTGGCCCCGCCGCTCATGGTGCTGGTGATGCTGGTCGGCAACGATCACGGCATCATGGGACGTCACGTCAATGGCTTCTGGCTCAACCTCTTCGGCTGGACCGCGACCCTCGTCATGACGGGCGGGGTCGTCGCGCTTGCGCTGTCGTTGATGTGAGGCGGCGGGCCCTTATGGGGCCCGCCGCGAGTGCTGTCAGCGGGCCGGACTCGCCGGGCTCGGCTGATTGAGGGTCCCCACCAGCGGCACGCCCATGGGGCCCACCGGGATGTAGATCGTCGTGTGGTTGGGCGAGTTCACCATGGCCTTCTGCGCCTCGATGGCTTCGTGCTGGAGGTACTGGGCGGTGAGGCGCAGGTTGATGATCTCCATGGCCCGCGCGATGCCCTCGGCCTGGACGATGCGCTTCTGCTTCTCCTTCTCCTCGATGAGGATCTCCGTCTGCTTCCGCTCGAGCTCCTGGGTAGCCGCCATCTTGCGGGAGACGGCCTCGGCGACGACCTCCGGGTACTGGATATTGCCCACCACCACGCTGGTGACCTGGAAGGGCGTGTCCCGGGTGAGGTCCAGCACGCGCCGGAAGATGGCCTCGCCCACCGGGGTGATGCGGTCCTTGATCTCGAGCCCGTTCAGCCGCTGGATCTCGTCGCGTGCGAATGTTCTCAGGGGCTCCCGCAGGAAGTTTCCGTACGCCACGCGCACCAGCTTGTCGGAATTGCGGTCGTCGTAGAGCGTGCTGTAGCGCTCGACGAACTCCTTCACGCGGTCCGCGCGCACCTTCCAGACGACGTGCACCCGGAAGCTCACCTTGAGGTTGTCCTTGGACAGCACCGAGTCGGTCCCGGCGAAGTCCTCGTTATAGGTGTAGGGTGTCACGCTCACGTTGATCACCGAGAGCAGCCAGGTCCGGCCCGGCGAGGTAGGCCCGGCCTGAAGCCCCCAAAACGTGGTCTTGCCGAACACCGCGCCCTGGGTCAGGTAGCCCACGTAGCCGGCCGGCGTCTCAGGATTCCGAGAGCCGGCGAGCCAGAGAAGCATGACCAGGAGTATCAAGGCGGCGGCCGCTGCCAGGAGACTGAATCTCTTCATGGTTCCCGCTCCTTTCGGCGCCACCCCTGGACGGCGCGTACACGGATAAGACCGGGTTTCGGGCGGGAAGTTCCCCTTTCCGACGGGAGGGGAGGGCGGTTCAGGCATCGGGGCGCGCGGCGCAGACGGGGCGGGGCCGCCGGGGCGGAGGCGAGATTATGGGGCGAGGGGTGCGGGGTCGAGTTACGCTTGACGTAACGCGTACGTCGCCTTACACTCGGAGATGATTCTCAGTTACCGCGACAAGCGGACGCGGGACTTTGCGGCGGGCAAACGCGTCAAGGCATTTTCCGGAATTCAGCGGGCGGCACAGCTGAAGCTGGACCGTCTCGAGGCGGCGACCTCGCTGCGCGACCTTGCCGCGCTGCCCGGCAGCCGGTTCGAAGCGCTGAGCGGAGATCGAACGGGTCAATATAGCATCCGCATCAACGATCAGTGGCGGATCTGTTTCGAGTGGCCGGAAGGCGCCAAGGGTCCCGTCAACCTCGAAATCGTGGACTATCACTAGGGAGAGACAAGACATGACGCGCCTCGCAATTCATCCCGGCGACCAGCTTGCCGAGGAACTGAAGGCGTTGGAAATGAGCGCGGCGGAGCTCGCGCGGCAGCTGAAGGTGCCGACAAACCGCGTGACTGGCATTCTGAATGGCCAGCGCGCCATCACTGGCGACACAGCGCTGCGCCTGGGTCATTTCTTCGGCACCAGCCCGCAGTTCTGGCTGAACCTCCAGACGCTTTACGACCTTCGCGTGGCTGAGCAGAGAGCGGGACGGATCGTCAAAGCGCTGCCCAGGCTCAAGCGCGCGCACGTCCCAGGGGCTGCCAGAATTTGGCAGCAAATGTCGTAATTCAAGACCTGACCCCTACTTGAGGCGGGCGATGTAGGGCAGGTTGCGGAAGCGCTCGTCCTTGCCGAGACCATAGCCGACGACGAAGATGTCCGGAATCTCGCGGCCGACGTAGTCCACCGTGAGGTCCGAGGGATGCAGGCGCTGCTTGACGAGAAGGGCGCAGACCTTGAGCGAAGCCGGATTGCGCGTCTGGAAATTTCTCAGCAGGTAGGAGAGGGTCAGTCCGCTCGCGCACACACCTTCGACCACGAGGACATCCCGCTCCTCGATGGGCTCGTCCAGATCTTTGCGGATCCGGACGACGCCGGAGGCGGTGGCTTCGCCGTACGAGCCGATGGAGATGAAGTCCACCGTGACGGGGATGGTCAGCGCGCGCATGAGATCGGCCAGGAAGATCGCCGAGCCCTTGAGCACGCCAACCAGGTGCAGGCGCTTGTCGGCGTAGTCGGCCGAGATGTGCGCGGCCAGGCGCGCCACCGTCGCCTCGATCGCGCCGCGATCCACCAGGATCTCACCCAGGCCGTCCGTCCGGGCCGGCATCATGCGAACCGCGTCGCCTGGAGGAACTCCCGCGACCGTTCGAGCAGGCCGGCCTCCACCGCGCCCGTGCGCTCCCACTCGTCGAAGCACTCGGAGATCTTGAGAATTGCGTGGAGCGCGTAGCCCTTGGCGGCCAGCAGCTCGCGGCCGCCCTGCTCCCGGTCGATGAGGATGACGAGATCCTTTACGATCAGTCCGGCTTCCTCGAGCGGCTGGATGGCTTCGAACTTGCTCGCCCCGTCGGTGATGATGTCGTCGATCAGCACCACGCGCTCGCCGGCCACGAACACGCCCTCGATCCGGCGCTTGGTCCCGTACGACTTGTCCTCGCGTCGCGGATAGATCAGCGGAATGCCCGCCGCCAGGCTGGTGGCCACCGCCAGGGGCAGCCCGGCATAGGGGATGCCGGCGATGCGGTCTCCGCCGCAGCGCTTGACCTCATCGGCCATCGTAGAGCCGATGTCGGCCAGGACATCGGGAAAGGAGATGACGACACGCAGGTCGATGTAGAAGGGCGACGTGATCCCCGACTTGAGCGTGAATTCGCCGAAGCGGATGGCGCCGATCTCGACGAGGCGCCGAACGAGCGTCGCGCGGCCGGCGTCGAGCCTCACGGCTTCATCTCCTCGAGGATCGTCCGGGCGGCTTCGGCCGGATCCGGCGCGCCGGTGATCGGGCGGCCGATCACGAGATACTGCGCGCCGGCGCGCGCCGCCGCGGCCGGCGTCGCGATGCGCGACTGATCGCCGGCCTCGGCGCCCGCCGGCCGCACGCCGGGCGTGACGATGAGCCAGGCCGGACCGAACTGGCGGCGAATCGCCGCGATCTCATTGGGCGAGGCCACGCAGCCGTCGAGACCCGCCTCGCGGGCCAGACCGCAGAGATGCAGCACGTGCCCCTCGACCGACGAGCTGACGGCAAGCTCGCGGCTCAGCGCCGCCCGGTCGAGACTGGTGAGCACAGTGACCGCCAGCACCATCGGCCGTCCGGCGCCCAGCTCCTTGGCGGTTGCTGCCGCGGCTTCCGCGGCCGCGCTCATCATGGCGCGCCCGCCCGAGGCGTGGACATTGAACATGAAGACGCCGATGCGCGTGGCCTCGCGCGCCGCGCCCGCCACCGTATTGGGGATGTCGTGGTACTTGAGGTCGAGGAAGACGCGCCCGCCGCGCTTCTGGACGGCCTCCACCGCCGCCGGCCCGCAGGCCGTGAAGAGCTGAGAGCCGATCTTGAAGAGCCCGACCAGTCCCGCGAGCCGATCCACGAGCGATTCCGCCCGCGCGAGCGTGTCCACGTCGAGGGCGACGATCAGCTTATCCTTAGGATCGCGAGGCGTCATAGTAGTCCTGGAGCGCCTGAACGGAGATCTCGCCCTTGAGGAGAGCCTCGATGCCACCCACGGCCGCCTCGGCGCCGTCCATCGTCGTGTAGTAAGGAATGTTCTGTGTCACCGCGGTGCGGCGGATGAGATAGGAGTCGCGGCGGGCGCGTCCGTCCTCCGGCGTATTGAAGACCAGGGCGATTTCGCCGCGCTTCATCAGGTCGACGATATTCGGGCGGTAATTCTCGTTGACCTTATGGACCATCTCCACCGCCATGCCCTGCCGGGCGAGCAGCTTGGCCGTCCCCGCGGTGGCCACGAGGCTGAAGCCCATCTCGGCCAGCCGCTTGGCGACGGGCAGCGCCGCGCGTTTGTCCCGATTCTTGACCGACAGGAAGACCTTGCCCGAGGTGGGCAGGGGAGAGCCAGCCGAGAGCTGGGACTTGACATAGGCCTTCCGGAAGTCGCGATCGATCCCCATGACCTCGCCCGTGGACTTCATCTCGGGCCCGAGCACCGCGTCCACGCCGGGGAACTTGACGAATGGGAATACCGCTTCCTTGACCGCGATGTGGCTGAGCTCCCGCTCCGCGGCGAGATCGAGCTCACGGAGTGTTGCACCGAGCATGACCTTGGTGGCCAGCTTGGCCAGCGGCACTCCGATGGCCTTGGAGACGAACGGCACGGTGCGGGAGGCCCGCGGGTTGACTTCGAGCACGAAAATTTGCTCGTACTTGATGGCGAACTGGATGTTGAGCAGGCCGATCACCCCGAGCTCTCTGGCCAGGGCCCGGGTTTGCTCCTTGATCTTGTCGATCTGGTCGTCACCCAGCGAGTAGGGCGGCAGGGCGCAGGCCGAGTCTCCCGAGTGGATGCCGGCCTTCTCGATGTGCTCCATCACGCCGCCCACGACGACGCGCTCGGCATCCGCAATGGCATCCACGTCGATCTCGATCGCGTCCTCGAGGAACTTGTCCACCAGGATCGGGTGCTCGGGGCTCACGCGGACCGCCTCCGTCATGTACGTGCGCAGGTCGGCCTCGTCGTGGACGATCTGCATGGCGCGGCCGCCCAGCACGTAGGAGGGCCGGACCAGAACGGGATAGGCGATCGAGGCGGCGATGCGCGCCGCCTCCTCGAAGGAGCGGGCCGTGTCCCCCGGGGCCTGGATCAACCCGAGGTGCCGGAGCAGATCGGCGAAGCGCCGCCGGTCCTCGGCCCGATCGATCGCGTCGGGCGGCGTCCCCAGAATCGGGACGCCCGCGCGCTGCAGCGGCACGACCAGCTTCAGCGGGGTCTGACCGCCGAACTGGACGATGACGCCTCGGGGCCGCTCCCGCTCGACGATGTTCATCACGTCCTCGAATGTCAGCGGCTCGAAATAGAGGCGGTCGGAGGTGTCGTAGTCCGTGGAGACGGTCTCGGGATTGCAGTTGACCATGATGGCTTCCACGCCGGCCTCGCGCAGCGCGAAGGCGGCATGGACGCAGGCATAGTCGAACTCGATGCCCTGCCCGATCCGGTTGGGTCCGCTGCCGAGGATCACCACCTTCTCTCTCGGGGTGGGTAGCGCCTCGTCCTCCTCCTCGTACGTCGAGTAGAGATACGGCGTGTGAGCCTCGAACTCGGCGGCGCAGGTGTCCACCATCTTGAAAGTGGCCCTGATCCCGGCGGCCAAGCGGGTCGATCGCACCTCGGCCTCGGTCGCGCCGACGAGGACGCCGATCCGGCGGTCGGAGAAGCCCATCTGCTTCGCCTTCCTGAGGACGGCGGGATCGCCCAGCCCGGCGGCGCGAATCACCGGCTCGAACTCGACGATCTGCCGGATGTTCTCGAGGAACCAGGGGTCGATGGCCGAAAGCCGGTGGAGTTCCTCGGTGTCCAGCCCGCGGCGGTAGGCCTCGGCCACGGCGAAGCAGCGCTCGGCATTGGGCACGCGGATCTTCTGCTTGAGCTCATCGAGATCGGCGACGTCGCGCTCGAGCGTGAGCCCCCAGCGGTCCTGCTCGAGGGAGCGGATGGCCTTCTGCAGCGCCTCCTTGAACGTGCGGCCGATGGCCATGACCTCGCCCACCGATTTCATCTGCGTGGTGAGCGTCTGGTCGGCCTCGGGGAACTTCTCGAACGCCCAGCGCGGAAACTTGACCACGCAGTAATCGATCGTGGGCTCGAAGGAGGCCGGGGTCTCCTGCGTAATATCGTTCCTCAGCTCGTCGAGCGTGTAGCCCACGGCGAGCTTCGCCGCGATCTTGGCGATGGGGAAGCCGGTGGCCTTGGAGGCCAGCGCCGAGGAGCGGCTGACGCGCGGGTTCATCTCGATGACGACCATGCGGCCGTCCACCGGGCTGATCGCGAACTGGATGTTGGAGCCGCCGGTTTCGACGCCGATCTCGCGGATGACCGCGATGGCGGCGTCGCGCATGAGCTGGTACTCCTTGTCGGTCAGCGTCTGCGCCGGCGCCACGGTGATCGAGTCGCCTGTGTGCACGCCCATGGGATCCAGGTTCTCGATCGAGCAGATGATGACGACGTTGTCCTTGAGGTCGCGCATCACCTCCAGCTCGAACTCTTTCCAGCCGATCACCGACTCCTCGATCAGCACCTGCTGGACCGGGCTCTGCTGCAGCCCCCACTTGACCGCCGCGTCCAGCTCCTCGGGATGGTAGGCCACGGAGGCGCCGGTGCCGCCCAGCGTGAAGGACGGGCGGATGATGAGCGGGAACTGCATGCGCCGCTGGCGCATGCCGCCGATCGCCTCCTCGGCCGTCCGGCAGTAGAAGCCCGTGGGCATGCGGAGGCCGATGCGCTCCATCGCCGCGCCGAAGAGATTGCGGTCCTCCGCGGTCTTGATGGCCGGGAGCTTGGCCCCGATGAGCTCGACCCCGTACCGGTCCAGCGTGCCGTCCTCGGCCAGCTGCACGGCGAGGTTCAAGCCGGTCTGGCCGCCGACCGTCGGCAGCATGGCGTCGGGCCGCTCCCGCTCGATGACTTTCGCCACGATCTCGGCCGTGAGCGGCTCGATATAGGTGCGGTGGGCCATTTCCGGATCGGTCATGATCGTGGCCGGATTGGAATTCACCAGCACGACCTGGAAGCCTTCCTCGCGCAGGGCCTTGCAGGCCTGGGTGCCCGAGTAGTCGAACTCGCACGCCTGGCCGATGACGATGGGCCCGGAGCCGATCAGGAGAATCTTCTTGAGGTCGGTCCGTTTAGGCACGGCCGCCCCTCACCCCGACCCTCTCCCCACAGGGGAGAGGGAGCCCGGCTCGGTGTTGACGACGATGATTCCGCCGCCCACCAGCAGGGCGCCGGCGATCTGCCCGACCGAGAGCGCTTCCCCCAGCGCGGCCCAGCCGATCAACACGCCGAACACCGGCGTCAGGAAGACGAAGGCATTGATCCGGATCGCCGAGTGGCGCTGGATCAGCCAGGTGAAGACCACAAACGAAAAGGCGGCCGCGATACCGCCGAGGTAGAGCACCGAGGCGATCGCGGTAGGCGTGAAGCGCCACGGCTGGCCCCGTTCGAGCAGGAGCGTGATGAGCAGCATGACGGGAAGCGCCCCGGCCGTGCTCCAGAGGATCAGGGCGGTCGGGTGCACCTGCCCCACCAGGCGTTTGGTGATGATATTGTTCGCCGACCAGCCCAGTGCCGCGAGCAGCGTCAGGAGGTCGCCCACCATCGCCCAGCCGCCTCCACCGCCGAGCTTCTCGAAGAAGAGCAGGACGACTCCGGAGAAGGCCACCACGGTGCCGAGGAGCTTGCGCGCCGTGAACCTCTCCTCGGGGATGAACAGCGGCATGATCAGCAGGGTGAAGAACGGTTGAGTGTTGAAGAAGACCGAGCCGCGCCCCGCCGTCGTGACGGTCAGACCCAGGTACAGCAGCGCTTGGCCCCAGGCAAAGGCTCCGGCGCCGGCCAGCAGATACCGCGCCTTCCGGCCCGTATACCAGAGGGGAACCGCCATCCAGCGGCAGTAGATCGCGAGGATCACTGACGCCAGCAGGAAGCGCAGGCAGATCGAGCCGAAGACCGGCAGGTCGCGCAGGCCCAGCTTCACGAAGGTGAAGGAGCCGCCCCAGATGACGGTGAGCAGCACCATCAGGCCGACGGCGCGGGCATCCAGCGGCTCGCGCACGAGCGCTATTCTTCGACCAGGCCATACACGATGGAGGTTTCCGGCGAGGCCTCGTCGCGCCGGTAGAGCACATCGTCGAGCCGCCCCGGACCGATCCACACGACCTCGCCATTGCCCCAGAGCTTTTCGCCGAGCACGCTCATGCGCTTCTCGACTCGCTCCTTGACGGCGTGCGCCTCGAGGCTCAGCTCGCTCTCGGTGGTGAAGATCGCCCACTCGGGCTTCTGCCCCGTCTCCTCGATCTTCCGGTACGCGATCAGGTATTTGGGCATTGCTGGATCAGCCTCCCTTCAGCGGCTCATCACGATCTTGTGCGCTCCATCATCTCGACGAAGCGCGTGAACAGGTAGTGCGCGTCGTGCGGGCCCGGCGACGCCTCCGGGTGGTACTGGACCGAGAAGACCGGCAGCTCGCGGTGGCGCATGCCCTCGGAGGTTCCGTCGTTGAGATTGACGTGGGTCTCCACGAGCCCCGCCTTCGCCACGGACTTCGGGTCGACCGCGAAGCCGTGATTCTGCGCTGTGATCTCGACACGCCCCGTGAGCAGGTCGCGCACGGGATGATTGGCGCCGTGATGGCCGAACTTGAGCTTGTAGGTGCTGCCGCCGAAGGCCAGCCCGAGAATCTGGTTCCCGAGGCAGATACCGAAGATGGGAGTCTGGCCGATGAGCTCCCGCACCGTCTCGATCAGGTACGGCACGGCTTCGGGGTCGCCGGGGCCATTCGAGAGGAATACCCCATCCGGCTTCCGCTTGAGCACCGCCGCCGCGGGCGTGCCGGCCGGCAGGATCTCGACGGCGCAGCCCAGTCCGGCCAGGCAGCGCAGGATGTTCTGCTTGATTCCCGAGTCGAAGGCAACCACGCGGAAGCGCGGCTCGGGCGGCGGCAGATACCCGCGCTTGAGGTCCCATTCGCCCTGGCTCCAGCCTTGCGGCTCGGTTACCGTCACCTCGCGCACCAGGTCGCGGCCCACGAGGCCCGGCACCCCCCGCGCGCGCTCGACGAGCCGCGAGGGATCCGCTTCCGTCGTGGAGATGATGCCTGCCTGGGCGCCGTGATCGCGGAGATGGCGGGTCAGGGCGCGGGTGTCGATCCCTTGAATGCCGACGATGCCGTGCTCCTTCATGTAGTCGTCCAGCGTGCGCCGTCCGCGCCAGTTCGACGGGAAGGGGCAGGCCTCCTTGACGATGAAGCCGTTCAGCCACGGGCGGCGCGATTCCATGTCCTCCGGGTTGATCCCGTAGTTGCCGATCAGCGGGTAGGTCATGCAGACGATCTGCCCGCGGTACGACGGGTCCGTGAGGATCTCCTGATAGCCGGTCATCGCGGTATTGAAGACTACCTCGCCGGCGCCTTCGCCCGAGGCCCCGCACGCCTCGCCGCGAAAGACGCGGCCGTCGGCGAGCGCGAGCAGCGCCGGCGCCGTCATGCCGTCACCCGCGCGCCGCCCACGATGGTCATCCAGGGCGCGCCCGTTCCCGTCCAGCCGCCGAAGGGCGTATTGCGGCTGCGCGAGCGGAAGGTGGCCGGGTCCACGGTCCACGCCTGCTCGAGGTCCAGAATCGTGATGTCCGCGTTCGCGCCGGGCGCCAGGCTGCCGCCGGGCAGATTGAGCAATCGCGCCGGCCCCGTCGACAAGCGCGCCACCAGTGTCGGCAGGTCGAGCTGCCCGGCCCGGACCAGCCGGTCGAGCAGCAGCGGCACAGCCGTCTCCAGCCCGACGATTCCATTGGCGGCCTCCGCGAACTCGCCTTCTTTGTCGGAGACCGCATGCGGGGCGTGATCGGTGGCCACGCAGTCGATGGTGCCGTCGACCAGCGCCTCGAGCAGCGCCTCGGCATCGCGCTTGCCGCGCAGCGGCGGCGCCATCTTGACATTGGGGTCGTAGCTCCTCACGGCTTCGTCCGTCAGCAGAAGGTGATGCGGCGTGACTTCCGCTGATACGCGCGCCCCGCGGGCCTTCGCCTCCCGGACCATCCGCACGGCCCCCGCCGTCGAGAGATGCGCGATGTGGACATGCGCTCCCGTGAGCTCGGCCAGCACGATGTCACGGGCCACCATGACGTCCTCGGCCGCCGCCGGCTGCCCCGTCAAGCCGAGCTCGGTCGAGACCAGCCCCTCGTTCATCACGCCGCCAGAGGCGAGGTGGTAGTCCTCGGCATGGCTGATCACGGGCGCGCCGAAGGGCAGGGCGTACTCCATCGCGCGGCGGTAGAGCTCCGCATTCATCACGCATTTGCCGTCGTCGGAGAATGCGACGCAGCCGCCCTCGGCCAGCTCGGCCAGCTCGGCGAGCTGCGTGCCCTCGAGATTGCGCGTGACGGCGCCGATCGGATAGACACGGACGACGCCCTCCACGCGCGCCTTGGCCAGGATGTAATCGGTGACGGCGCGGTTGTCATTGACGGGGAAGGTATTGGCCATGCAGCACACGGCTGTGAACCCTCCCGCCGCCGCCGCCCGCGTCCCGGTGGCCACGGTTTCCTTGTACTCATAGCCCGGCTCGCGCAGGTGCACGTGGATGTCGATGAAGCCCGGGCAGACCACTTTGCCGGCGGCGTCCACGACCTCGGCGCCATTGGCGGGCTCGAGGCCCTTGCCGACTTTGGCGATGCGGCCGTCGGCCACCAGCACGTCCTGGACGCCGTCGAGCCCGCTGGCGGGATCGAGCACGCGCCCGTTCTTGATGAGCAGGCTCATGCCGCTTTGCTCCCGGCGAGCAGGTAGAGCACCGCCATGCGCACCGCCACGCCATTGGCCACCTGGTTGAGGATCACCGAGTACTGGCTGTCGGCCACCTCGGGCGCCAGCTCGACGCCGCGGTTAACCGGGCCCGGGTGCATGATGAGCACGTCGGGCCGGCAGTGCTGGAGCTTGGCCAGCGAGAGCCCCCAGACCCGCGAGTACTCGCGCAGGGAGGGGATGAGCCCGCCCTCCATCCGCTCCTGCTGCAGCCGCAGCATCATGATGACGTCGGAATTCGCGATGGCCTCCTCCAGCCGATAGCTGACCTTGACGCCGAGCTCCTGGCAGGCCGCCGGGATCAGGGTGGGCGGGCCCGCCACGGTCACAGTGATGCCCATCTTGCGCATGCCGTGGATGTCCGAGCGGGCGACGCGGCTATGGGCGACATCACCCACGATCGTCACGTTGAGCCCGTCCAGATGTCCCTTCTTCTGGCGGATCGTCAGCAGATCCAGCAGCGCCTGGGTCGGGTGCTCGTGGGCGCCGTCGCCGGCATTGACTACCGAGCAGGCCAGGTTCCGGGCCAGCAGCGCCGGCGTGCCGGAGGCCTTGTGGCGCACCACCACCACATCCGGGCTCATGGCCTCGATGTTCTTGGCGGTGTCCAGGAGGCTCTCGCCCTTCTCGGCGCTGGAGCCGGAGGCCGAGAAGTTGATCACATCCGCCGACAGCCACTTGCCCGCGATCTCGAAGGAGGTGCGCGTCCGCGTCGAGGCCTCGTAGAAGAGATTGACCACCGTCTTGCCCCGCAGGGTCGGGACCTTCTTGATCTCGCGGGTGGCGATCTCCCGCATGGACTCGGAGGTATCGAGCACGTCCGTGATCTCCGCGGAGTCGAGCTCCTGCATGCTCAGGAGGTCCTTGCGCTTCCAGCCCATGGCTTACTCCTCCAGCCTTGTAGTCTGCGTGTCGGGTGCTCGTCCCTCTTTCATACCGCTCGCCTCGCCTACGGCTGCGGCTCGCCCTGCTCGACGGGTTCCTGTATGACCACGCGGTCGACACCGTCGTGCTCGCGGAGCATGACGGCCACGGCTTCACGGCGGCTCGTGGGGAGGTTCTTGCCGACATAGTCGGGGCGAATCGGCAGCTCGCGGTGGCCGCGATCGACGAGGACCGCAAGGCGGATGGCATGCGGCCGCCCCAAGTCCATGAGGGCGTCCATCGCGGCCCGGATCGTGCGGCCGGTGAAGAGGACGTCGTCCACCAGCACCACGGTGCGGCCCTTGAGGGGGGAGCCGATCTCGGTGCCGCGCACGATGGGCTGCTCGGCCTTGAGCGAGAGATCGTCGCGGTAGAGCGTGATATCGAGCGCCCCGACATCGGGCTTGCTGCCCTCGATGCCCCGGATCTTTTCGGCGATGCGGTGGGCCAGCGTGACGCCGCGGGTCTTGATGCCGACCAGGACGACATCGCTGACGCCACCGGCTTGCTCGACGATCTCGTGCGAGATGCGGGTGAGTGCGCGGTCAAGCGCGGCCTCGTCCAGGACCTCGGCCTTCTCGCGCATCACTGAGAGTCCCTCTCCCCTCTGGGGAGAGGGCCGGGGTGAGGGGTAAGTCCCATCAGCGGGCAAAAAAAACCGCCCTCAGGGGGCGGGGGGATACTGCGGCTGGTCTTCCGGTGCTTCATCACTTTCTCCTTGCCGGCCTCGCTGGGCCCGCTTAAAGGAGGTTTCAGGAACCGAAGGTACTTTACTCTTGGGCGTCGGGTCTTGTCAAGCACCGGCGTCGATCGCGGCCTCTACGATTGGCGCAAGTCTTGACGAAGGACAGGCACAGCGCCCGCGACATCTGAGCCTTGACTACGCCCGGTTCTCGAGCCATGATCGCGCCCGGGGATCTGGCCTCGTCTTGACCTTGGCGGCTCCGGCTGCTGTCGGAGCGCCGCGGGATGCCGCCCCGACCGCTCACACCAGTATCCCCGGGCTGGACACTCGATAGCGCGCGGCCACCTTGAGCTACGCACCATTCACGTGGGGGATGCCTCATGGGCGCAGGCGCAGGCGGGTACGTCAAGATCGAACTGGTCACCGTCAAGAACGATCCCGCTTCGGCTCCTGACTGGCTGCTCCGTACGAGCCAGTTGCTCTTCAGTCCCGCGGAAACACCCAATCGCAACATACCTCCGATACCGAACGACCCAGGCCCAACGCCGGGCGATCCGCCCGCCGGCAAGGTTGCGCTCGGCGGGTTGAAGAAGGAAGAGGTCACGACGTTCAAGCTCTACGCCTACACCGACAAGGGCCGCACGACCCTGACGGGCATGGGAACCGCATCAAACGATGTCATCGCAGCGGAGGCAAAAGCCGCCTTCGGGGGCGACTGGGCCGGCTTCGCGGTGGCCCTCGGCCCAGCAGGGGCGCGCTTCGGCTTGGTTGCCGATATCGTCCTGAAACCCCGCTGGAGTGGTCAAGGAGCCGAGAAGCCCTTCCAGATTATTCCCGTGGTCGTCGCGTTCGGGACTGATTCATTCGCCAAACACTATCTGCTCTCGCTCATCGTGGCCCAGAAAACGTCCGATCTTGTGGATACGGCAGTCACCCAGCCCTACCGGTGATCGTGACCCTCGGAGGCCGTGCGATGAACAGGTACGCAGACGGCGCGTCGCTCGGGGCTCTGCTGCTCCTATCGGTTTTCATCTCTGCCTGCGCCGGCCCTCAGGCCGGGGGTGGCCAGAGCGGCTACTCCCGGACACCGCCGTGGAGCTACGTCGGGACGCCCCTGTCTCCGTTCTGGTGGTACACCAGGACTAAGATCCGCGAGATGCATGCACACGGGAAGGATGGTAACGGGCGAACCGTTGCTATTCTCGACAGCGGATTTCTCAAAGGACATGAGGATGTAGCAAAAGTCGATCCGTTGGGAGTGGAGTTGTGCTCAAACCAGCCAACCAACGATTTTGACGACTTCAATGGCCATGGCACGGCCCTGGCCGGCATCACGCTGGGAAGGGACAAGGGCGCCGGCATTGCGACCGCTGGCGCGGCGCCCCAGGCGATGCTTCTCCCCATCAAGGTCGTGTGCGGCGTTTCGAACGCCGAGAGGATCAGGCAGGGTGTACTGGTCGCGATCGACAAGGAGGTGGATGTGGTTCTCTTTGCGCTCGGCCCATGGCCGAGCGACCGCGACTCGGGCGGAAAGAAAGTCCACGAGCGTCTTCTCGAGTTAGTCCCGACGCATCCCAAAATCCTCTTCGTCGTGGCGTCAGTGTGGGACGACTCGACGTACTTGCGTCCGGATTGGACGAAGGCGGTCAATGTCGTCCTCGTAGCCGCCATGACGCTGGACAATGCGGGGACCGAGATCGTGTACAGCGAAAAGAGCGGCGACATTTGGGCGCCGGGGAGAGATGTCGAGACCGCGTCCATCGACGACGCCGATCGTAGACAGCACGCCCCCTTCTTGATGCAGGGAACGTCGGCGGCAGCGGCCATCCTAGCCGGCTGCGCGGCGGCGATCAAGAACGGCAATGAAACGGGCACAAACCTGAAGACGCGCTTGGGAAGGGACTTCGTGGTCCCGATGCCCAATGGCAAAGGCCGCCTCGACTGCTTCCGCGGCTTACCATGACGATGCCGTCCGGCTTGCCTCGGTTCGGCCGCCGTCGATTCATCCAGGGTGCGGTGGCCTCGACGCTGCTTCCAGTCCTGGCGCCTCGACTGGGCGAGGCCGTGAGGAACAGGAAGTCTATTCCTCGGGTCGGCGTCCTTGGCGAATCGAATCCGGTGGGCTGGTTCGTCCGGACGGCAGCCGCCGACATCGAGTGCCGCTGGGCCGATGAGCGCCGGCAGCGCCTGCCGGACCTTGCCGCCGAGCTCGTCCGGCTCGACATGGATGTCATCGTCGCGATCGGGCTGGAGGCCGCCCGGGCCGCCAAGAGCGCGACGACGACTATCCCCGTCGTGTTCGTGGCAGCCGGGGATCCGGTTCGCGACGGCCTCGTCCGGGCTCTCGCGCGGCCGGGAGAGAACGTGACGGGCATCACCGTCGCCTCGGGGGCGGACATGGCCTCCGCCAGGCTCGAGCTGCTGCAGGATCTTGTGCCTCGGATGTCGCGGATCGCCGTGCTGGCCAATGCGGTACAGCGGGGCTGCGACAGCGGATTGCGCGACGTCCGCGAGGCCGCCGGCGCCCGAGGCGTCGAAGTCCTGTGGCTGACAGCGACGACGCCATACGAGGTGGGCGGCGCATTCGCCGAGATGGCGCGCTGTCGGGTCGAGGCCGTGGCTGTCCTGTCGGACATCGTGTTCGCCATGGAGGCCGGCCGCATCGCGGCGCTGGCGGCAGCCGCGCACATCCCCGCGGTGTACGAATCGAGTTCGTTCGTGGAAGCCGGCGGCCTCATGGCGCTGCACGCCGACGGCGAAGCGGTGATCCAGCGTACGGTGGCCACCGTGCGGCGCATTCTTGGCGGCGAGAGACCCGCGATCATTCCCGTCCAGCAGCTCTCGCGTCTCGAGTTGACGCTCAACCGCCGTGCCGCTCGCGCCCTGGGCCTCGGGCTGCCGCCCTCGCTGCTGGCGAGGGCGGACACGGTGATCCCGTCCTAGTGTGGTGAGTCTGGTCCGTACACTTGGGGCGGCGGGCGGGGCCGGGGCCGCTCTCGCCGTCAGCACACTAGGTAACCCTCAGCTATCCGAGCGGGCGACCCATCCCGGCATGTCGAACCGCCGGAACGATTCTGACGCCGTCGTCGCCTCACGGGTTGCGTCCTCGAGTCTGCCGAGGCGCGTGTAGAGGCGCGCCAGGTCCAGGCCACAGCGCGCCTCCAGCGGCCCCATCCCGAGCTCCCGGGCGCGTGTCCTGGCGGCGGTCAGGGCGCTCTCGGCCAGCTCGGCGTCGGGACGCTCCACCCTGGCGGCGGCCTCGCCGAGCAGCCGCTGCGCCCATGCCTCGGATCCGCGCGCCCGCACCACGCGCGTGATCTCGACGAAGAGCTGGGCGAGCGGCAGGACCTCGTCGGCGCGGCCCGCTGCCAGATAGGCTTCGGCGAGTCCGCCGGTGCGCAGCCAGTGTCCAAGCGGATGCCGCAGGGCGACGGCGCGGCCTATCGCCGCGTCAAGCAGGCCGATGGCCTCGTCGGCGTGGCCCGCTTGCGCATAGGCCGAGCCGAGAGGGAGCGCCACTTCGAGAGACACCGCGGGCAGCTCGGCCGCTTCGCAAACCGTCCGCGCCCGCTCGAGCACCGCGACCGCGAGGTCGAAGTCGCCGCGGCGCAGGTGAGCGGTGCCCAGGCCGAGGCAGGCGAACACGAGGCTATGCGGGTGGTCCGCCTTCTCTGCGATGTGGATGCCTTCCTCTCCGGCTGCCAGCGCCCGGGAGAATTCGCCCCGCTCGGCGAGAGACCAGGCCAGCACCGTGCGTGAGTACACCGACGGCAGGAGGGCCATTCCAAAGCGTTCCAGGCTCAGCGTGCCCTCAAGCAGCGCCGCGTTCTGCTCCGCCAGCTCGATGGCCTGCCGGTAGTCGGCGGGCCCGTAACAGTATGCGAGGGTCAGCATGGCTCGCGACAGCACGCCGAGAGACAAGTCCTTCGCGACTTCGGCCGCGGCGAGCGCGTCGCGTCCATGTTCGATGGCGAGGTCGAAGTTGCCGCGCAGCGTGAAGAAGTTGGTCAGGAAAGCCGAGACCAGGCCACGTCTGCGATGATCGCCGAGCGCGCCCGCGAGAACCTCGGCCTCCCGCAGCAGCGCGAGCATCCGGTCGTATTCGCCGAGGGGACTCAGGGCATAGCGCAAGTCCAGGCGCAGGTCGATCGCCTGGCCAATGGTCTCGGGGCTCTCCGGCAGGTGCTTGATCGCCCCGAGGGCCTGCTCGAACCACTCGACCGCCGCACGGTGGGCCGAGCGGCCGAACGCCTTGGCGCCGGCCTGGCGGCAGTAGACGAGAGCCTTGTCCCATACCTCGCCACGGAAGGCGTGGTGGGCGAGCTGGTCCACCTGATCGCCGGGCCGGTCGGGGTAGAGGCGCTCGATGGCCTCGACGATGCGCGCGTCGAGCGCGCGGCGCCGCTCGCGGAGGAGGCTGCCGGCCGCGACCTCCAAGGTCAGCGCGTGCTTGAAGATGTACTCGGGGTGAGGGAACAGGCTCACCTCGTAGAGGAGCTCGGCGTTCTGGAGGTGACGAAGGTCCCGGCGCAGATCGTCCTCGGAAAGGTCGGACACGGACGCCAGCAGGGGGAAGGGCACGTGTTTGCCGATCACGGCGGCGGATTGGAGCAGGTGCTTCTCCTCGGTCGGCAGCCGGTCGATGCGGGCAGCCAGAACGGCCTGGACCGTGGCGGGCACGGCGACCCCCCGGACGGGCCCGGCGAGGCGGTAGGCGCCGGGCTGCCCCCTGAGCACTCCGGTCTCAGCCAGGTGCCGGACGCTCTCTTCGAGGAAGAAGGGGTTCCCTTCGGTCTGCTCGATGAGCTGACGCCTGAGGGGCGCGAGCCCCGGGCCGATGCCGAGCAGGGAGGCAAGCAGCTTCTCGGCGGTGCCTGGCGGCAGCGGGTCGATGGCAAGCTGGGTATAGTAGCTGCGGTTGCCCCACGCATGGCCGTATTCGGGGCGGTAGGTCACGACGAAGAGAATGCGGGCGGCCGGCAGGCTCTCCACCATGCGGTCGAGAACGGCCTGGGTCTCTGAGTCGATCCACTGCAGGTCCTCGACGATGAGACAGAGGGGCTGCTCCTGGCTCTGGCCGATCAGGAGCCGTTGGACGGCGTCGAGGATCCTGCGCCGCCGCTGAGAAGGATCGAGGTTCCGCCAGGCAGGCTCTTCCACCGGCACGTCGAGCAGCGCCAGGATCGCCGCCGGCGCGACGCCGCTCGCCGGATCGAGCGCGCCCAGCCGCGAGCCGACCTTGTCACGGATCTTGTCCGTGTCGTCGCCGTCCTCGATCTGGAAATAGGCGCGCAGCAGTCCGGCCACGGGGAGATACGGCACGGCCCGGCCGTAAGACACCCCGCCGGTTTCGATGACGCGCCATTGCGCGGGCACGTGGGCGCGCGTGAGCTCGGCCACGAGCCGCGACTTGCCCACGCCCGCCTCGCCCACGATGGCGACAACCTGGCCGTGGCCCTCCCGCGCCCGCTCCAGCGCCCGGCGCAGCACACCCAGCTCGTTCTCGCGGCCGACGAACTGCGTGAGCCCCCGCGCCGCCGAGGCCTGAAGTCGTGAGCGCGCCGGGCCCGGGCCCACCAGCTCGAAGGTGTCCACCAGCTCGGCGAGCCCCTTGACGGGCACCCGCCCCAGCGCCCGGACCTCGACATAACCTTCGACCAGCCGGCGCGTCCGTCCCGTGAGCAGTGTGATTCCCGGAGTCGCCAGTTGCTCCATGCGGGCCGCCAGGTGAGTGGTCTCGCCCACGGCCGAGTAGTCCATGCGGAGGTCGCTGCCGATGGAGCGGACCACCACCTCGCCTGAGTTGATCCCTACGCGAATCTCGAGCGGCGTCTCCTCTGCGCCACCGCGCTCGGCCGCGTGACGGCGAGCGGCATCCTGCATCTGAAGGGCGGCGTAGCAGGCGCGGAGCGCGTGGTCTTCGTGGGCCAGCGGGGCGCCGAACAGGGCCATGATGCCGTCGCCCATGACCTGATTCACCGTGCCTTCGTATCGGTGGATGGCGTCCATCATGTAGTTGAGCACGGGGTCCAGGAGTCGGCGCGCTTCTTCGGGATCACGGCTGGCCAGCAGCTCCATGGAGCCCTTGAGATCGGCGAAGAGGACCGTGACCTGCTTTCGTTCGCCCTCGAGGGACTCGCGCGAAGTGAGAATCCGCTCGGCCAGGTGCTTCGGCGTATAGGCCCGGGGCGAAGCAAAGCGCGTCGTCTCATCCGGTCGCACGAGCACGGTGCGGTCACAGTCGGGGCAGCGCGGGCTGCCGGCGGGGACCGCGCCGCCACAGTGCTGGCACGTGAGGGCCAGCCGGGCGCCGCAATCGACGCAGAAGCGAGCCTCCGGAGGAGCGTCCGCGTGGCACCGAGGGCACTGCATGACCCCGACTCCTCTCGCTAGCGGAGCATCAGCGCTGTTGGAGCGAACGTAGTCCGCGATCGACGGGCAGTCAAGATCGCCGTGCCCTTACTGGGCGGCGCTGGCGCTTATCTGTGCAGGGCCCGCCACGCCAACCGCATGCCGAGGAGCGCGTCGGCGCCCGAGGTACGGCCCACGGACAGCAGACGCCTGGCCCCTTCGCGCGCCTTGGCCTCGGACGCCGCCATGAGCAAGGCGATCATCGGCTCGGAAAACGCGCCGTCGAGCGCATGGAGCAGGAACTCCCGGCCGACATCCGTCGTGGCGCCGCGGGCCGCCGTCGCGAGCTGCTGCCGGAGCGCCGGTCGGCGGGCGAGGAACTCGGGCCGCAAGCGCCGCAGCATGGCGAGGGCGCCCACGACGCAATCGTCGCCCGCGGGCGTGAGTCCTTCTCCCAAGCCGATGAGCGCGCGGACGCCGTCGAGGAAGGCATCCGAGTCGGCTCGTCCGATGCCGTCGGCCAAGCGCTCCCGACCCCGGCCGCCGCGCTCCGATTCGAGACGCGGGGCGCCGTGCGGCGCCTCCCCGTGGTCGAAGAGCGCGGCGAGAGCGCGCGGCAGCCGAGCGGCCGGAGCGATCGCGGTGGCCGCAACGTCCGCGCCACGCCAATCGATCGACACGCCGCCGACCAGGAGCCGCGTGCCGTCGCGCATCACGGCCATGCCGGCCGCCAGCGTGCCGGCCGGCGGCAGCCATTCCACCGCCGCGGCGAAGGGGGCGGAGAGCAGCCCCAAGCCCTGCAGCATCACCAGGCGGCCGTCGTGACAGCGGAGATTGACCGCGCGCTCAAATACCGAGTGCACGCTGCCGGCCTCGCGCGGGGAGGCCTCGAGCCGGCGGGCGATGCCCGCGCTCAGCCGCGCGATGCGGATGGCGCTATTTGGACGGGGTGATGCCGTACGCTTTGAGCTTGCGATAGAGATGGCTGCGCTCGATGCCGAGCTTCTCCGCGGTGCGGGTCATGTTCCAATCGTGGCCACGCAGCTCGGCCAGGATATAGGCGCGCTCGAAGGACTCGCGCGCCTCCTTGAGCGTCCGCTCCTTCTGAGATTCCTCGCCAGCCGCGCCCGCGTCCCGCGGGCGGAGCGGCGGCGGCAGGTCCTCGGGGCCGATGACATCGTGCGGCGCCATGATCACGAGCCGCTCCACCATGTTGCGCAGCTCCCGCACATTGCCCGGCCAGTCGTAGGAGAGGAAGTAGGCCAGCGCCTCGACCGAGATGGTCTTCGGGCGCTTGCCGTTCTCGCCTGAGAAGAGCCGGATGAAGTGCTCGACGAGCAGCGGGATGTCCTCCTTGCGCTGCCGCAGCGGCGGCACCTCGATCGGGATCACGCTCAGCCGGTAGAAGAGGTCTTCGCGGAAGCGCCCCGCGGCGATCTGCTCGCGGAGGTTCTGATTGGAGGCGGCCAGCACGCGGACGTCGACGCGAATCGTTTCCTTGCCGCCGACCCGCTCGAAGGTCTGCTCCTCGAGGACCCGCAGCACCTTGGCCTGCGTTTTGAGGCTCATGTCGCCGACCTCGTCGAGGAAGATCGTGCCCCGGTCCGCCAGTTCGAATTTGCCACGACGGCGGGCCACGGCGCCCGTGAAGGCGCCGCGCTCGTGGCCGAAGAGCTCGGACTCGATCAGCTCCTCGGGGATGGCCGCGCAGTTGACCTCGACGAAAGGACCGTCCCGACGGACCGAGAGGGCGTGGATCGCGCGGGCGACCAGCTCCTTGCCCGAGCCGTTCTCGCCGTGGATGAGCACGCGCCCGTTCGTGGGCGCCGCGGTGGCGATCTGCGCGCGGAGCTCGCCGATGAGCGCGCTCTTGCCGACGATTTCCTGTCCGCGCTCGAGACGCTCGCGCAGGTCACGGTTCTCGCGCTCCAGCCTCGAATGCTCGAGCGCCCGTGCGGCGGCGAGCAGCGTTTTTTCCAGCGAGAGCGGCTTCTCGACGAAGTCGTAGGCGCCGAGCTTCGTCGCCTTCACCGCGGTTTCGATGGTGCCGTGGCCCGAGATCATGACGACCGCCGACTCGGGCCGGATCCGCTTGAGCTCGGCCAGCGCCTCGAGACCGTCCATGCCGGCCATCCAGATGTCGAGGAAGACGAGGTCGGGCCCCTCGTCCTGGAACATCGCGATCGCCTCCGGGCCGGAGCCCACAGCCGTGACGCGGTAGCCCTCGTCCTCGAGCACGCCGCGCAGCGTGGTCTGTATGGCTTTCTCGTCGTCGACGATGAGAATGTGCTCGCCGGCCATGAAATCCTAGACCCGCAGCGCCGCCGTCGCCAGCCGCTCAGCGGGTAGCTCGATGACGAAGCGCGTGCCCCGCGGCGGATTGTCTTCGACGGAGATGGTGCCGCCGTGATCGGAGATGATCTGATGCACGATGGGCAGCCCGAGCCCCATGCCGGTGGCCTTGGTGGAGAAATAGGGCACGAACAGCCGCTCCCGGTCCTCGGTCGCGATGCCCGGACCGTTGTCGGCGACGATGATGCGCGCCCGCCGCGTCTCCGGCATCCACACGGTCTGCACCAGGACGTCTCCCGAGCCGCCCACGGCCTCGACGGCATTGTCCACCAGGTTCAGGACCGCTCGCTTGATCTGATCCGGATCCACGTCGAGCGCGGGCACGTCCGGGGAGAACTCCGCCCGAATGGCCAGGGCCGGATGGGACTCGCGGTAGAGTACGACGACGCCTTCGAGCAGCCGGCTCAGCTCGGTGGGCTTGGGCGACAGCGCCGGCATGCGGGCGAAGCGCGAGAACTCGTCGACGAGCTGCTTGAGGCCGTCCACTTCCTGGATGATCGTGGCCGTGGCTTCCTCGAGCAGCTTCTTCTCCTCAGGGTTGCGGTCCCCGGAGAGCCGGCGCCGGAGCCGCTGAGCCGAGAGCTGGATGGGGGTGAGCGGGTTCTTGATCTCGTGCGCGATCCGCTGAGCCACTTCGCGCCAGGCCGCCAGCCGCTGCGCCTTGAGCAATTCGGTCAGATCGTCGAAGGCCAGCACCATGCCCATGTACCCGCCGTCGGGCCCCTTCAGCGCGGTAGCCGAAGCCAGGAGGGAGACCGCCTGGCCGTCGCGCCGGAGATGGACCTCCCGGTCCAGCATGCCTTCGCGGAGCCGGCCCATGCGCTGGATGAGGCCTGCGATCTCCGCGTACTCGGGGCCGCGGAACACCGCGGAGGCCTCCTTGCCGGCAAGCGTCGCCCCGCGCAGCCCCAGCATGCGCTCGGCCGCGCCGTTGATGGTCGTCACCCGCCCCGTGGCGTCTAGTGAGACCACGCCCGTGGCCACCGCTTCCAGCACGGTCTCGGTATAGCGCCGCCGCTGTTCCACTTCCGTGTGCTTGGCCTGCAGGTCCCGGTACGTTTCCTCGAGCTTGGATTGCGAGGAGGACAGATCCCCCGTCATCCGGTTGAACGAGTCCACCAGAATGCCGATCTCGTCGTCGGCGCGCACCTGGACCTTGTAGCTCAGATTGCCCGCGGCCACCTCCCGGGTGCCTTCGGCCAGCATCTGGATCGGCTCCGTGATCCCGCGGGCGAGGTAAAGGCCGAACCACGTGGCCGAAAAGACGATGATCAGGGTCATCAAGAGGAAGGGGAGGATGTAAATGCCCTTGATCCAGTTCTTGGAGAGGCGGAGCTGCTTGTATTCCTGGAACGCCTGGCTGATCCCCCGAACCCGCGCCTCGAGCCGCTGGGGCACATGGATGCCGACCAGCATGGCGGCCACCACGCCCTGCTCAGGGTCGCGGATCGGTACCATGGCCTGGATCATGTCGCCGTTGTCGAGCTCGTAGACCGAGCTCACTTCCTGACCCTCGAGCGCTTGGCGGACATGCTCGCGGTTGGTCTCGCGCGTGGGAATGGAGGCCAGCACCGGATTCTTGACGTGGACCAGCTCCTGGCCGTCGCGGCCAAAGACGGTGATGGCCGCCACACCGAGCCGGTCCTGCTGCTCGGTGAGATAGCTGGCCAGCGCCTCACGGCGATTCTCGGCGAGCAAGCCGCCCCGCTCGAGCACGCGCGCCATGTAGCGGCCGTGGCGGAGGGCGGTGGACTCCAAGCTCTGGTAGTAGGTCTGCGCCACTTCCATCGCCTGATCCAGCGGCCGCTCGACCTGGGGCTTGAACCAGCCTTCGAGGGAGGTCCGGATGAAGAACTGCGCCGTGGTGAAGATCAGGATGCCGGGGATGAGCGCGAGGGCCAGGAAGGTCAGGACGAGCTTGGCCTTGAACCGCGCGCCGATGATCCGGTGCCGCCGCTCGAAGTAGAGCTTGACCAGATTGCGGAACAGCAGCACCAGCAGCAGGAGGAAGACGATGAAATTGAGGTTGAACAGCGCGAGAATTAGAAGATTCGAGGCGAACGGGATGTCCCGCCCGCTTATGCTCCACTCGAACGCCGTCGCGACGACCAGCAGGACGAGGATCGCGCCGATGATCAGGAGATTCCGCTTCCGGCGCTCCTGCTCGTCACTCCTGTTGGCGGGGGCGGTGAGGGGCATTACTGGCTCCGCGTCGGAGTGAGGAAGCTCGACTGGACCCACGGCGTCTCTTCGGCGTCGCCGGTAACGCGTGCGAGCCAGGAATTAACGCCGCCGAGCGAGACATTGGACCGCACCCGGACGTAGTAGAGCGCCTTGGAATCGAGCGACGTGGCGGGGGCCAGCTTGTCCGCCCGTAGCTCCGAGATCACCCGCTGCGCCTCGCGGAGATCCTTGGTGAGGAAAGGTTCGCGCTGCTCGCCGCCAAGCGAGACCACCTTGTACTCCTTGGTCAGCACGTTGTAGGTCAGCTGCCGCTCGATGGTCCGGGCCTGCAGACGCCGGTCGACGCCCCAGCTGCTGTACTGCCAGAGCTCCACGTGGAAGCGCACGTGGGTGGCGACGCCCGTCTGGACGCTCTCGAGCATGGTCTCGGGCACGGCTCCGAGTAGCACCACCTGGACCGTCAAGTCGTAGTCATTGAAGAACACCGAGAGATTGCTGATGCGGACCTCCGCCCGGGCGAGGGCGGGATCGAGGAAGAGCCACAGGGCCCCCAGGGCCAGGATGGCGCAACGGAAAGAGACAGCACGGCGCGTATGCATAAGGCAGACGGGCTATTATAGCGTCCGGCTGCGGGGGAGGCGGAAGAACTGCCCGGCGGGCGGGGCCCGGCCGGGACAAACGGTGGGTGCGCTAAAGGGCGGCGATACCGGGGGCGAAGCCTTCCCCACCGGCCGCCGGCTCGGCCCGAAGGGTTGTTGCCTCGGCGACGGCGCGGGCCCGGGCGCGGCGGCGCTCCGCAGACAGGGCCTTCTGCACGGCGACCACCAGCTGGTAGTTCAACGCGTGGCCGGCATTGCGACCCACGACATGCCCGAGCAGCGGCCGCCCCAGCAGGAAGAGGTCGCCGACCAGGTCCAGGACCTTGTGGCGCATGAACTCGTCGGCGAATCGGAGGCTCTCGTTGAGCACCGTGCGCTTGCCGACGACGATGGCATTGTCGAGCGAGCCGCCGCGAGCCAGCCCGTGCTGCCGCATCGCCGCCACGTCCTTGAGGAAGCCGTAGGTGCGGGCCGATGCGAGCTCATCCACGAAGACCTGCTCATCGACCAAGAAGGTGCCGACCTGCAGCCCGATGGCGGGATGGCTGTTGTCGAGCGTGTAGCTGACGCGGAAGGAGTCCGCGGGCAGGATCTCGAGCCAGCGCTTCTCGTCGCCGACGCGAACGGGCTCCTCGATCCGGAGCGGCTTGCGCATTGCGGGGAGTGTGGCGCAGCCCGCCGCCTGCAGCAGCTCGACGAAGGGCCTGGCGCTGCCGTCGCCCGCGGGCACCTCTTCGGCGTCCACGTCGACCAGCAGGTTGTCGATCCCGAGCCCCGCCGCCGCCGCCATGAGGTGCTCGACGGTGCGCACGCGCATCCCGAAGGCGCCGATGGTCGTGGCGGAGTTCGAGTCCACGACATGCTCGACGCTGGCAGGGATGAAGGTGCCGTCGGATGCCCGAAAGAGGATGCCGGTGTCGGCGGCAGCAGGAGAAAGGGTCATCCGCGCCTGCTCGCCGGAATGTAGGCCAATGCCTTCCATCGCTACCGGCCTGCGAATGGTCCTTTGGAAGCCCATGGCCCGGGGGAGAAACAAGCAACGCGAGTGCCATAGCGATGCTAGTTCTACCAAGTAGCTGAATATATTAAAGTATAGCCAATGATCAGAGCAAGCTGCCTGAGCCTCCTGGTTGCGGGAAAGACACGCGTGAAGGCCGCCGCTGTCTCATATTTGAGACACTAGACGGCCAGCTCCAGGCTGATTTCGAACCCGGCGGGACCGGCTTGAATGGAAACGAAGCGCGGCTGGCTTCCCGTGACGAGCGCCAGGACCCCGTGCCGGGCCGGATCCAGTTCCTCACCGTGGAGAAATCCGTGGAGGCGAAGGGGTTCGCCGCCCGGCTTAGGCTCGGTGTCGAAAACGACGAAGTCTATGCGTCGCGCGACAAACGCCTCCACGTCATGCACGTAGAGGCATTCGCTGATCCACTGGATGAGGAGGGCCTCAGGCGTCGTGCCGTGAGCACGGACCTCGCGGATCTCGCGCTCCGTCACGCTGGCGGGATCTACGGCGAGGCCCAGCACGGCCAGCGCGGCATTCGCGAAGGCCTCCCTCAGGGTCAAGCCTGAGGCGGCGACTCTCACCGGCCCGCGGTGCCAAGATCGCCGTAGCGCGATTGCAGTAAAGCGACCGCGATCGGTCCCGCGGTTTCGGTGCGGAGAATTCGCGAGCCGAGCCCGGCGATCACGGCGCCCGCGGCGCGAAGCCGCGCGATCTCGTTGTCGGTGAGGCCGCCCTCGGGGCCGACGACCACGCGGACCCGGAATGGCCGGCCGGCGGGCAGCCGCTCGTTGAGCGGGGCGCGCTCGTTCTCCCACAGGCAGAGCAAGAGCCCCGGCTCGCCGATCGCAGCGAGCCAGTCCGCCAGCGTGTGAGGCGGCGCCACCTCGGGGATCACGGCCCGGCCGCTCTGCTTGGCGGCTTCCTTCGAAACCCGCTGCCAGCGCCCGAGGCGCCGCGACGCCGCCTCGGCACCGACCAGCGACCGCTCGGTAAGAAGTGGAACGATTCGCGTCACGCCGAGCTCGGTCGCCATGCGGATGATGCTCTCCATCTTATCGCCCTTGGCGATGCCCTGGGCCAGGGTGAGGTCGAGCGGAGATTCGGTATGGAGCGCGCGCCGGGAGACGACGGTGCCCTCGGCTCCGCGGGTCCCGACCCGCGTGAGCCGCACGATGAGCTCCTGACCGCCGCCGTCGAGGGCCGTGACCAGGTCTCCGGCGCCGAGCCGGAGTACGCGCGCCAGGTGATGGCTCTCCTCCGCGTCGAACGTGACGCGGTCACCGCGCACGGCTTCGGGGCGGACGTGAAAGCGGCTCACGCGGCTCGGCGGTCCCCGGCGCCAGCGGGCGCAGAGAGGAGCAGCGACGACCAGCCCTCGAGCACGAGGCGGCGCTCGAGCACGCAGCCCGCGGCCTCGAGAGCAGCGATCACGCGCGCATCCTCGTCGGCCAGGATCCCGCCCAGGATGAGCCGGCCCCCGGCCTCCAGCAGGCGGCCATACAGCGCCGCCAGCGCCAGATGAGAGTGCGCGAGCAAATTGGCCACGACGACGGGCCAACGCATTCCCGCCGGCAGCTCCTCGGGGCCGCGGCATTCGACCGTGATCCCGTCGCCGCAGCCATTCGCCTCGGCGTTCTTGCGCGCCGCTGCTATCGCGTCGGGGTCCACGTCGATGGCCCGCACATGGGTGGCGCTGAGCTTGATTGCCGCCACCGCGAGGATCCCCGTCCCGGTGCCGATATCGAGGACGGCGCCGCCTGGCCGCGCGGCGAGCGCTTCCTCGAGCAGCACCAGGCAACCCTCCGTGCTGCCGTGGTGGCCGGTGCCGAAGGCGCGGCCCGGCTCGATGATGACGCGCGTCCGCCCGCCGTCGTCCCCCGTTTCCCATGGCGGCACGACGAGGAGTCGGCGCCCGATCTCACGGGGCGGGAAGGACTGCTGCCACGCCTGCGCCCAGGCTTCCTCGAGCAGGGGGCCGATCTCTGCCTCGGCCGGCGCCACCGGCAGCCCCATCGCGCTCAACGAGGCGCGATACGCGGTGACGCCCCGCAGGAGCTCGGTGGACGAAGCCGTGTCAGGGAAGAAGGCGCGCAGCCGCGGAGCCTCAGTCGGGGATTCTTCCTCAACAACGCCCAGGGCGCCCTGCTCCCAGAGGAAGTTCGTGAGTCCATCGGTGGTCTCGGGCAGGGTAGGGATCGTCAGCTGCCAGAACGCCATCAGGTCCCGAACAGCTTTTTCATCCGCTCAACGAACCCGGCCAGCCGCGGCCCCGCCTGGCCCTGGGAGGCGCGCTCGAATTCTTCGAGCAGCTCCTGCTGGCGGGCCGTGAGGTGGGTCGGGACCTCGACGACTACTTCGTAGATGGCGTCGCCGCGTCCGCGGCCGCGCAGATGCGGCATGCCCTTGCCGCGGAGCACGAGACGCTGGCCGGGCTGGGTGCCGGGCGACACCGTGAGACGGGCCTTGCCCTTGAGCACGGGTACCTCGAGCTCACAGCCTAGTGCCGCCTGCGGAAAGGTCAGCGGCAGCTCGGTCATCAAATTTGCGCCGCGGCGGGTGAAGATGTCGTGGGAGCGGATGTGCAGGACGACGTAGAGATCGCCGGCCGGCCCCCCGAGGAGGCCGCCCTCGCCTTCGCCTGAGAGCCGGAGCTGATTGCCATGCTCCACGCCCGCCGGGATCGTGATTTTGAGGAGCCGCTCGCGCGACTGGCGGCCCTGGCCGCGGCATGCCTTGCAGGGATGGCGGTTGAGCTGGCCTTCGCCTCGACACGAGGGGCAGGGCATCGCCACGGTGAGGAAGCCCTGACTGCGCCGCACCTGCCCCTGCCCGCGGCAGGTCGCGCATACTTCTGGCTGGGTACCCGGCTCGTTCCCCGTGCCCCGGCAGGCCTCGCAAGTCTCCAGCCGGGGGATTTGAACCTTGGTCTCGATCCCCTCGGCGGCTTCTTCCAGCGAAATCTCCAGATCGTAGCGGAGGTCTTCGCCGCGGCGCGCGCGCGCGCGGCGGCCGCGCTCGCCGCCGCCGAAGAAGCCCTCGAAGAGATCCTCGAAGATGCTGCCGAAGCCGGCCTCGCCCATGCCGCCCATGCCCGGCACGGTGCCGAACCGGTCGTAATGGGCGCGCTTCTCGGGGTCGGAGAGGACCGCGTAGGCCTGGCTGATCTCCTTGAAGCGCTCCTCGGCGGTCTTGTCGCCGGGATTGCGGTCGGGGTGATGGATTCGGGCGAGGTGGCGGTAGGATTTCTTGAGAGCGGAATCGTCGGCGTCGCGGGGTACGCCGAGGATGGCGTAGTAGTCCTTGGCGGCCACGCTAGGAGGCGCTTCCGTCCTCGTTCCGCCCCGACTCGGGCGCGACGGCCACCGTCACCAGGGCCGGCCGCAGGACGCGGCCGTGCAGCAGATAGCCGCGCGCCGTCTCACCGACCACCGTCATCTCCGGCTGATCCGTCGCGTGCACCCGGGCGACGGCTTCGTGCCGCTCCGGATCGAAGGGCTGGCCCACCGACGAGAACGGCGTCAGCCCGAACTTCTCGAGCACGCGCAGCAGCTCGCGCTGGATCAGCTCCACGCCGGCCGTCACCGCCGCCGGCGGCTCGCTCCGCGCCGCGTGCAGGGCGCGGTCGAAGTTGTCGAGCACGGGGAGGATCTCGCGAATCAGGGACTCGTTGGCGAAGCGGATCTGCTCTTCCCGGTCGCGCGCCGCCCGTTTCCGCGCATTGTCGAACTCGGCGACGGCGCGGAGGTAGCGGTCCTGCTGGGCCTCGAGCTCGCGGGTCTTGGCCTCGAGCGCCTCGCGGAGCCGCTCGATCTCCCGCTCGGGATCGCCCGAGAGCTGCAGGTCGTCGGGACGCTCATATACCTCGTCGTCGTCCTTCATCACGTCCTTAATTATAGCAAACGCGTGCCGTCTCCCGGGGAGATCCGGCACGCGCACAGGGCGCGGCGATGCCCTCCGAAACCCGTGCTTGCTTTATCGTGGTTGAGGAGGGCGCACCGAAGGTAACATCGGCGCGTGGGCTGACCGCATTGGCGCGTCCGGCGAGGGCGCGCAGGCGCAAGAGGGGGGAGTGCGGGGGCCATGTCGAGGCCCCCGCAGCTCAATGCCAGGTTATGACGGCAGGTAGAGCTGGTGCTTGACCCGCGACAGCGAGGTGGACACGAGGCGTGCGGTCTCGTCCACCAGCGAGATCACTTCGGAGTAGGCCATGCGCCGCGGGCCCACCACGCCGAGGATGCCGAGCACCTGGTCCCGGTAGGTGTAGGTCGACGTGATCAGGCTGCACTCCCGCATCTCTTCCACCGGGTTCTCGCCCCCGATCATCACCTGGACCCCGCGCTCCTCGGCCATGCGGGAGAGCAGATCGATGATCCGCGCCTTGTCTTCGAAGGCGCGGAGCAGGGAGCGCACCGTCGCCACGTCGGAGAGGTCCGGATGATCCAGGATGTTGGTGGCGCCGCTGATGTAGAGCGTGCGGTCGCGCAGCAGCGCCCCGATCTCATCGAGCAGCGATCGGTTCCGGGTCCAGAGCGGCTCCAGCGGATCGGCCGGCGCGGCCATGTCGTCGACGATCTCCTGGAACGTCTTCCCGCGGTAGCGGCGGGTCAGCGCGCGGCCCGTCTCGCGCAGCTCCTCGGCGCCGAGCCGGGGCATCGGCGTGAGGCCCCGCGCCGTGACCCACCCCGTATCCGTCACCACCACGACGAGCGCCCGATCCTCTCCGAGGGCGACCAGCTCGATGCGCTCGAGGGCCGTGTGCTTGAGCGGCGGCGCGAGCAGCATCCCCGTCATGTGCGTGCCGGCGGAGAGATGCGCCGGCGTCTCCGCCATGAGCTTCTCGGTTGCGTCGGCGTGAGGCAGGAGCGCTTCCCGTCCCACCTCCTGCGCCTTCGCGCTGCTCCAGGGCACGCGGCCGAGATGCTCGACATAGAAGCGATAGGCCTTGTCCGTGGGGACGCGGCCGGCCGAGGTGTGGGGCTGGGCCAGATAGCCGAGCTCCTCGAGATCGGCCATGGCATTGCGGATGGTCGCGGGTGAGAGTCCGCGGACATGGCGCCGCGAGACGGCGCGGGAGCCCACGGGCTCGCCGGTTTCGACGTACTCGGTGATCACCGCCAGCAGAACCTGGCGGTTGCGCTGATCGAACGCGGTGTCAGCCATGGCCTCTGCGCCTAGATTACACGGCTAGAGGACTTCGATAAAGAGAGCGTCGGAGAGAAGGAAACCGGCCTCGGTGAGCCTCGTGCGGCCCCCGTCATCGACGAGCAGGCCGCGCGCCTTCCACTCAGCGAGGAGGGCGGGGAGCCGGCCCGGATCCTGCGTCACGCGCTCGGCGAGCCAGGTCGCGGGCACGCCGTCGCGCATGCGAAGGCCCAGCATCAGACGCTCGGCCAGCTGCTGGCGCGGCGTGAGCGTCTCGTGGCTGGCCACGGGTGGCTCGCCGCGCTCCACCAGCGCGCAGTAGCGCTCGACGGGCTTCACGTTGCCGTAGCGCACGTCGCCCAGATAGCCGCAGGCGCCGGGTCCCAGCGCCAGGTACTCCTCGCCGCGCCAGTAGACCTGGTTGTGTATTGATCGCCGGCCTGGCAGCGCGTAGTTCGAGACTTCATAGTGCTCGTATCCCGCCGCCAGCGCGAGCCGGGCCAGGCTCCAGTACTGGGCGGTGACGGTGTCTTCCGGCGGCAGGCCGCTCACTCCCGAGGCATGCCACAGGCTGCCCTCGTCGAGCGTCAGTCCATAGGGCGAGAGATGCTCCGGCCCCCATTCGATCACCCGGCGCGCCGTGGCCTCCCAAGTCGCCAGATCGAGGCCGGGCAGCCCATAGATCAGGTCGCAGCTCACGTTGTCAAATCCGGCCGCGCGGGCGGCCTCGAAGGCCGCGCGCGCCTGGACGGCGGAGTGCCGCCGGTCCAGCGTATGGAGCACGCGCTCGTCCAGGCTCTGCACCCCCAGGCTGATGCGGTTGACCCCCGCGCGCCGATACCCCGTGAGTCGCTCGACGGTGACGTCGTCAGGATTGCACTCGACGGTGATCTCGGCAGCGGGATCGAGGGCGAAGCGCGCGCTCAGCCGCTCGAGGATGGCCCCGAGCTGCTCGGGCGTTGCGAGCGAGGGCGTGCCGCCGCCGAAGAACAGCGAGCCCAGCGTGATTCCGGCCCGCCAGGGGGCGGTGGCGACCAGATCGATCTCGCTCCGCAGGGCCTCGAGGAAGCGCGTCATCCCCCCGCGGGTATACGGCGCGGTATTGAACGAGCAGTAGCCGCAGCGCTCGGCGCAAAACGGCAGGTGGAGGTAGACCGCGAGGCGCGCGCCGCGCGGAGTCCAGCCCGTTACGGGAGGTAGTGTCCCAGCCGGCGCCAGCGCAGCCAATGCCGCTCCCCGTTCCACGACCAGTAGATCAGGAAGGCCTTGCCGCGAATCTTCTCCCGCTTGACGAAGCCCCAGTAGCGGCTGTCCTGGGAGTTGTCGCGGTTGTCGCCCATGACGAAGTAGGCACCCGCGGGCACGGCCAGCCGATCGCAGGCGTAGAGGTAGCCGCAGTGGGCATTGAGGTTGGCCGGGTACGGCCCGCCTCGCACGAAGGACTCGTCCTGCAGCACGCCGTTGATCCAGACGCGGTTGTCGCGCACCTGCACCGTGTCGCCGCCGACCGCCACGATGCGCTTGATGAAGTCACGCGACTCGTCGTTGGGATACTTGAACACGATGATGTCGCCACGCTTCGGGTCGCGGATACCCGGCAGGTGCCGGTCGGTGAACGGGATCTCGGCGCCATAGAGGAACTTGTTTACCAGGATGTAGTCGCCGATCAGCAGGGTGTCCATCATCGAGCCGGACGGAATCGTGAACGCCTGGATGGCGAATTGGCGGATCAAGAGCGCCAGGAGCACCGCGATGAAGATCGCCTCGGCGTACTCGCGGACCAGCGACTTCCGGCGCGCGGGCGGGGCCGGCGGCGCGAAGGCGCGCTCGGGGCGCTCGGTGGGCTCGGTGCGGATCTGGAAATCGTTCATGGGCTAGCTCTTGAGGACCGACAGGAAGGCTTCCTGCGGTACCTCGACCTTTCCGACTTGTTTCATGCGCTTCTTGCCTTCCTTCTGTTTCTCGAGCAGCTTTCGCTTCCGCGTGATGTCACCGCCGTAGCATTTCGCGGTGACGTTCTTGCCCATGGCCTTGACCGTCTCGCGGGCGATGACCCGGCTGCCAATCGCCGCCTGGATGGCAACTTCGTAGAGCTGGCGCGGGATCACGGCCCGGAGCTTCTCGGTCAGCGCCTTGCCCTTTTCGTACGCCTTGTCGCGATGGACGATGACGCTGAGCGCGTCCACGGGGTCGCCATTGAGCAGGATGTCGAGCTTGACCATGTCCGACTCCCGGAACTCCAGGAAGTCGTAATCGAACGAGGCGTAGCCCTTGGAGATGGACTTGAGCTTGTCGTAAAAGTCCACCACGATCTCCGACAGCGGGAAATCGAAGGTGATATGCACGCGCTTGCCGAGATACTCGAGCGATTTGTGCTCCCCCCGCTTTTCCTGGGCAAGCTTGTAGAGCTCGCTCATGAACTCGGTCGGCACGAAGATGGAGCCGCGCACGTAGGGCTCCTCGATCCGCTCGATCTTGTCCGGCGGCGGCAGCCTCGAGGGGTTCTCGACCTCGATGACCTCGCCCTGGGTCGTGACGACGCGGAAGCGCACGCTGGGAGCCGTGACGATCAACGAGAGGTTGAACTCGCGCTCGAGGCGCTCCTGCACGATCTCGAGGTGCAGCATGCCCAGGAACCCGCAGCGGAAGCCGTAGCCGAGGGCCAGCGAGGTTTCCGGCTCGAAGCTGAAGGCTGAGTCGTTGAGCTTGAGCTTCTCCAGCGCGTCGCGCAGGCCCTCGTAGTCGGTGTCCTCGATGGGGTAGAGCCCCGCGAAGACCATGGGCTTGGCGTCGCGATACCCGGGGCAGGGCTCCGCCGTCGGGCGCGCGACCTCCGTGATGGTCTCGCCCATCTTGGCGTCGGCGACGCGCTTGATCGAAGCGGTGAGGTAGCCCACCTGCCCGGCCTCGAGCTCGTCCACCGGACGCATGTCCGGCGCGAAGACGCCGACCTGCTGCACCTCGTAGATCTTGCTGTTTGACATCAGCAGGATGCGCATGCCGGCGCGGACGCTGCCGTCGATAAGCCGGACGTAAACGACGACGCCCTGGTACGAATCGTAGAACGAATCGAAGACGAGGGCCTTGAGCGGTGCCTCCGGATCCCCGGTCGGCGGCGGGATCCGCTTCACGATCGCTTCCAACACCTCCGGCACTCCCGTCCCATGCTTCGCCGAGATGGCCAGGGCCTCGTCGCCATCGAGGCCCAGCGTCTCGCTGATCTGGGCGCGCGTGCCCTCGATATCGGCCGCCGGCAGGTCGATCTTGTTGATGACGGGAATGATCTCGAGCCCGTTGTCGACCGCCAGGTAGAAGTTGGCCAGGGTCTGCGCCTCGACGCCCTGGGCCGCGTCGACGATGAGCACGGCGCCTTCGCAGGCCGCCAGCGAGCGGGAGACCTCGTAGGAGAAGTCGACGTGGCCCGGCGTGTCGATTAGGTTGAGCGTGTACTCCTGGCCGTCGCGCGCGGTGTACAGCAGGCGCACGGCATGCGCCTTGATGGTGATCCCGCGCTCTTTCTCCAGGTCCATGGAGTCGAGGACCTGGCCGACCGCTTTCTTGGCGTCCATCGTGCCGGTCAGCGACAGGAGTCGGTCGGCCAGCGTGGACTTGCCGTGGTCGATGTGGGCGACGATGGAGAAATTTCGATTCCGCTCGATGGCCATCCGGTTCAGAATAGCACGTCCCGCCGTCCCGTGCGCAGGACGGCCCCGCGGATCAGGGCCACAGGCGCGCCTGGTCCGGCACCGAGACGTCGGAGCGCAGCACGACACCGGGTCCGATCTGGGCGCCGGCGCCCACGCGCGCGCCCGAGCCGATGATGCAGTCCTGGAGCACGGCGCGCTCGCCCACGTCCACCTGCTCCCAGAGCACGGCACCCTCGATGCTCGCGCCGCGGGCGATCGTGCAGTCCTCCCCGATCACCGCGTTCGGGCCCACGCGGCACTCCGGGTCGAGGCGCGTCCCGGCGCCGACCACGCAGGGGCTGACCAGGATCACGGTCGGTCCCAGCCGGACGCCGTCGGCGATCCAGCGGCCGCCCATCCAGGGCCCGGCGGGCGTGACCCGCGTGGCCACGCGTCCGGCCAGCAGGTCGAGCTGGGCCTGGCGGTACTTCTCCGGACTGCCGATATCGAGCCAGTAGTGGTGGCCGGCCACCCAGCCGTAGCAGGGAACGCCGTCCTCCACGAGAGCCGGGAAGAACTCCCGCTCGATCGACACCAGGCGGCCCGTGGGGATGCGGGCGAGCAGCGAGCGGTCCAGCACGTAGACGCCCGCGTTCACCGTGTCGGTGGTCACGCGCGAAGGATCCGGCTTCTCGACGAACGCCCGGATTCGGCCGCCGGTATCCAGCTCCACGAGGCCGTACTGCGTCGGGTCGGGCACGCGCGTCAGGTAAATGGTCGCGCCGGCCTTCCGCTCCGCGTGAAAGGCGAGCAGCGCGCCCAGGTCCGCATCGGTGAGGATGTCGCCGTTGAGCACGATCACGCGCCCGTCGGAGGCCGGCTCCACCGAATTGCGCACACCGCCCCCGGTGCCGAGCGGATCGAGCTCCACGGCGTATCGGAGGCGCACGCCGTGCCCGGCGCCGTCGCCCATCGTCCGGCGGACGTCTTCGATCAGGTAGGAGCAGGACAGGACCACGTCGGTGATGCCGTGGAGCGCAAGCAAATCCAGCTGGTAAGCGAGGAACGGGACGTTGAGCAGCGGGACGGTGGACTTGGGCTTCGTCAGCGTCAGCGGCCGCAGCCGCGTGCCCTGTCCACCGGCGAGGATGACGGCGGTCAGCTGCCTGGGGTCCAGGGCGCCGCCTCGCTGATCAGCATGACGGGAATGCCGTCACGCACCGGGTAGGCCTTCTTGCAGGCGGGGCAGATGATCCGCGTCTCCTCGAAGATCAGATCGCCCTTGCACGCCGGGCACGCCAGGATTGCGCGCAGCTCCTCGTCGATCATCTCGTCGGCTCCTCTCGCTTATAGCGCGTCTGAAAGAAGTCAAACGTGCGCTTCAGGCCGTCGGCCAGCGTGACCGTGGGCGCCCAATCCAGCACGCGCTTGGCCAGCGCGGGGCTCAGGCAGCTGCGGCGCTGCTCGCCCGGCCGCGCGGGCCCGTGCCGGGCCTCAACGCGGAGGCCGGAGGCTTCTCGGATTTGCTCATAGAGCGCGTTGACAGAGGTCTCCACGCCCATGCCGATGTTCACGCTGCCGCCCGCCTCCGGACGCTCCAGCGCTCTCAGATTCGCCGCCGCCACGTCTTCCACGTAGACATAGTCCCGGGTCTGCTCGCCGTCGCCATTGATGACCGGAGTCTGGCCCGTCAGCAGGCGATGGCAGAAGATCGCGATCACCCCCGCCTCGCCCTGGGGGTTCTGCCGGGGGCCGTACACGTTCGCGTAGCGGAGCGCGATGCCGCTGATCCCGAAGATGCTGCTCCAGGCGCTCACGTAATGCTCCATCGCCACCTTGGTGATGCCGTAGGGCGACATCGGAAGCGTGGGATGATCCTCGGGGGTCGGCAGCACATTGGTGTCCCCGTACCCCGCTCCGCCGCTCGACGAGTAGATGATACGACGGACGCCGAACCGGCGGCAGCAGTCCAGCAGGTTGAGCCCGCCGAGCACGTTGACCGAGGCATCGAACAGGGGATCCGTCACCGAGCGCGAGACGGCCGCCTGGGCCGCCAGGTGAGCCACTACCTCCGGGCGCTCGGTGTCGAAGACCTCCGCGAGCCGGGCGCTGCGCAGATCCACCGGATAGAGGCGGGCCGTCGGGCTCACCCAGGCGGGGTCACCCGTGGACAGGTTGTCCACGATCGCGACGGAATGGCCCGCGCCGATGAAGAGGTCCACCACATGCGAGCCGACGAAGCCCGCGCCGCCCGTGACCAGGATCTTCACTGCCGGCTCCCGCCAGTTCGGTACCACTCGATGGTCTGCCGCAACCCCTCCTCGAGCTCCACGCGAGGCTCCCAGCCGAGCAGGCGCCGCGCTTTGCCGATGTCGGGCTGGCGCACTTTCGGATCGTCGGTGGGCAGAGGTCGGAAGACGATCTCGCTCCGGGAGCCCGAGAGCCGGAGCACGTGCTTGGCCAGATCCATCAGCGTCATCTCGCGTGGATTGCCCAGGTTGACGGGATCGTTGACCGACGCGCCCATGAGACGCCAGATGCCGTCGACGAGGTCCGAGACGAAGGTGAACGAGCGGGTCTGAGAGCCGTCGCCGTACACCGTGAGCGGCTCGCCCTGCAGGGCCTGGCGGATGAAGGTCGGGATGGCCCGCCCGTCGGCCAGCCGCATGCGGCTGCCATAGGTATTGAAGATGCGCACGATCCGCGCGTTCAGGCCGTGAACCCGGTGGTAGGCCATGGTCATGGCCTCGGCGAAGCGCTTGGCTTCGTCGTAGACACCGCGCGGTCCGACGGGATTGACATTGCCCCAGTAGTCCTCGCGCTGCGGGTGCACCAGCGGGTCGCCATAGACCTCCGAGGTCGAGGCGAGGAGAAACTTGGCGCCGCGCGCCTTGGCCAGCCCGAGGGCTTTGTGCGTCCCGAGCGCGCCCACCTTGAGCGTCTGGATCGGCAGCTCGAGATAGTCGATGGGCGAGGCCGGGCTCGCGAAGTGGAGCACATAGTCCAGCGGCCCCTGCACCTCGATGAAGTTCGTGACGTCGTGCCGCACGAATTCGAAGCGGGGGTCCCGGATGTGGGCGATATTGTCCATCGAGCCCGTCAGGAGGTTGTCCATGCAGACGATCTCGCAACCGCGGGCGAGCAGGAAATCGCAGAGATGGGAGCCGATGAAGCCGGCGCCGCCTGTCACGAGCACCCGCACGGCGCCCTCCTCAGACGGGCAAGACGGGCTTTCGCCCGATCGAGTAGTACTCGAAGCCGAGGCGCCGCATGCGCTCAGGCTCGTAGAGGTTCCGCCCGTCGAAAATGAGCGGGCGGCGCATCAGGCCCCGCAGCCGCTCCAGATTGAGAAACCTGAACTCGTTCCACTCGGTGACCAGGGCGATCGCGTCCGCCCCCTGGGCGGCATCATAGGCCGACTCGCCGAAGGCGACGCTGGCGGGCAGGAGCCGCTTGGCATTGCCATTGGCCACCGGATCGTAGGCGCGGACGCGCGCGCCCGCCGACTGGAGCTGGCGGATGACTTCGAGGCTCTTGGCGTCGCGCATGTCGTCGGTATTCGGCTTGAACGCGAGCCCCAGGACGGCGACCGTCTTGTCATCCAGCGGCCCCAGCGCCTTGCCGATCATCTCCACCAGGTGCGTCACCCGCTCCTTGTTGATCTCGACCACCGAGCGCAGCAGCTTGAAGTCATAGCCCAGGCGGGACGCGGTGTGGATGAGGGAATCCACGTCCTTGGGGAAGCAGGAGCCGCCGTAGCCCAGGCCCGCCTGGAGGAACTGCATGCCGATGCGGGGATCGAGCCCCATGCCCTTCATCACCTGCCTCACGTCCGCGCCGGCCGCCTCGCAGATATTCGCGATGGCGTTGATGAAGGAGATCTTGGCTGCGAGGAAAGCATTGGAGGCGTACTTGATCACCTCGGCCGACGGCAGGTCCGTGATGATCATGGGCCGCTCAAGCGGCGCGTAGAGCTCCACCAGGGTCATGGCCACCTGCTGATTCGGCGCCCCGATCACGATCCGGTCAGGGCGGAGAGTGTCTTCAATGGCCGAGCCCTCGCGCAGGAACTCCGGATTGGAGACGACGTCGAACTCGATGGGCGCGGGCTGGTGCCGGCTGATCACCTCGCGGACGAGCTCGCCGGTGCCCACCGGCACCGTGGACTTGTTGACGACCACCTTATAGCGGTCCATGGCGCGGCCGATCTCCGCCGCCACGGCCTCCACCTGGGACAGATCGGTCTCGCCGGTTTCCTTCGGCGGCGTGCCGACGGCGATGAAGATCACGTCGGAGTGATGGACGGCGGCGCCCAGCTCCGTGCTGAAGGCCAGTCGCCGGTCGTCCACGTTGCGCGTCACCATTTCCTCGAGGCCGGGCTCGTAGATTGGCATGTGTCCGGTCTTGAGGGACTCGATCTTGGCCCGATCGTTGTCCACGCAGATCACGTCATTGCCGAGGTCGGCGAAGACCGCCCCGGTGACCAGCCCCACGTATCCGGTTCCGACGACGCAGATGTTCATGGCTCAGCTCTCACAAGGACCCCAGAATACCAAACGCCATGCCGACCCGCTAATCCCGCCTTCTCTCGCGCCTGGCCCCGGGGGCCGGGGCGCCGATCAACCCAGCCCTCGCCGGGCTCCTCGCCCGCGGGATCTACCCAGCCCTCGCCTCGTGACGCTCGGGTCTTCGGCCCTCGGCCGTCCCTCGTCTCGAACAGCGGGCCCCGTCTCGGCTCGAGCAGCCTCAACCGCGATAGAGCAGGCACGGGCTTCGGGAGGCATCCCCGACCCCCGGGGCCCAGTGCGACAGCAGGTCAGGAAATAGCGAATCGGACGAGACGTTCCGCGACCATCACGAGGAAGAGCAGCAGCAGGTAGAAGTTCGAAAAGAGGAAGAGGGAGAGCCAGCCGCGCTGATCGTCCGGCCGGCGCGCGAACTTGGTCGCCAGCCAGATCAGGCGCCACCCGAGCCCCGCTGCGGCCACGAGCGTCGCTGGCCCGCCGATTCCGAAGGTGGGCGCGGCCAACGCCCAGGCCGTGAGCCCGAAGGCATAGAGCAGGATGAGCCGGGCGGTGCCCTCGACGCCCACGGTTTCGGACACCATCGGGAATCCCCCCGCCGCATAGTCCGCGCGGTAGCGCAGCGCCAGGGCCCAGAAGTGCGGCATTTGCCACAGGAAGAGGATGCCGAAGAAGATCACCGCGCCGGCGTCGGTGAGGCCGCCGCCTCCCGCCACCCAACCGATAACCGGCGGGATTGCGCCCGGGATGGCGCCGGGCACCGCCGCGAAGGGAGAAGTGGGCTTGAGCCATGGTGTGTAGACGCCGTTGTAGAAGGCCGCGGCGATGAGGCCGAGGATGCCGGCGGTTGGGCCGACGCCGGCCCAGAGCACCGCGGCGCCGGCGATGATGCCCACGGCCGCGAAGAAGAAGCCCTGCGGCGTCGTCAGCCGCCCCGAGGGCAGTGGGCGGCCGGCGGTGCGCGCCATAAGCGCGTCGCGGCCCCGCTCCTGGACCTGGTTCAGCGCCGAGGCGCCGCAGGAAAGGAGCATGACGCCCAGCAAGACCTCGAGCCCCTGCGCCCAGGGGAAGTCGGGACCCAGCGGCGCTCTCAGCATGAATCCGGCACCGGCGGACACGAGCACGAGCAGGACGATCCCGAACTTCGACAGCTCGGCATACGCCCCGACGCGCGCCGTGACCGCGAGCGCGCCAATTCCGCGTGGAGCCGCGACCGCCGACCTAGGCGGCATGGATGGTCTCCAGCCGCGACGGCCCCGCCGCGCGCGGCGCCGGCACCGTCCAGCTCTGCCAGGCCCCCGCACGGACGCCGATCCAGACTAGAGCGCCCCAGAGCGCATAGCCAACCGCGGCATGCGCCGCGCGCACCGGCGGATCGAGGCGCAGCAGCACCGCCGCGATCCCCAGGCTCACCTGCAACAGCGCCAGCATCCCTGCCAGGGCGCCGGGCAGCGCCAGCGGCGTCCGCCGAGAGGCCATGACGAGCTGGGCGAAGAAGCCAAGCAGGATGATGCCGAGCCAGCGATGCGTCCAGTGCACGGCCGCCAGCCACTGGGCGGGCAAGATATCGCCGCTGCAGAGCGGGAAGTCGGGACAGGCCAAGCCCGCGCCCGCGTGCCGGACGTAACCGCCGACGGCGAGCTGGAAGAGCAGCACGCCGAGTCCCGCTGCGGCGAGCCGGCGGAGCCTGGCCGATCCCGCGAAGGCCGCGGCCGGCCGGGACTCCGCGGCGGAGGCCAGCAGCAGCAGTCCGCCGAAGATCAGCAGCGCGTTCACCAGATGCGCCGTGCTGATCAGATGAGGCAGCTTGAGCAGCACGGTGACGCCGCCCAGTCCGATCTGGATGCCGAGCAGCGCCAGCAGCGCGATGCCCACGCGCCCCGCGCCCCGCGGACCGGAGCGGCGAAGCGTGGCAATGATGGTCACCAGCAGCAGCATCGAGGTGGCGAGAGCGGAGAGGCGATGGCCGTACTCCACGAGCACGTCGGGCCGCAGCGGCGGGATCAGGCTGCCGTGACAGAGCGGCCAGTCCGGGCAGGCGAGGCCCGAGCCCGTGGCGCTCACGATATTGCCCAGGGTCATCAGCAGGAAGACGGCGGCGACCGTCGCCCAGGTCAAGCCGCGAGGCGGGCTAGCGGCCATGCGATGCCTCGACCCGGTTGACGACGGTGTCGTCGGCGCCGTCCGCCTGCCAGCGGAAGAACACCACCGACAGGGCCGCCAGGAAGACGAGCCCGCCGGGAATCCACATGATGAGGCCGCCCAGGTGCTGATCGGCCCGCGGCGTGAGCGGCTCCCACACGCGCGGCGCCGCCGCGTAGTAGGGGTACAGGATGCTGTCGGCCATCGTGATGAAGATGGCGACCATGACCATGGGCAGCCCGACCACGAAGAGGTAGAGCAGCTGCACCGGGTAGGCGGCGCGCGGCAGCTCGGGCAGCGGCGAGAGCACGGGCCACCAGAGAATCACCGAGCCGGCCATGATCATCAGGTGCTCCACGATGTGCACCGGGTGCTGCTCCATGGCGAGATTGTAGAGCGGGGGCAGGTGCCACGCGACCAGGATCAGATTGAAGACGGCGAACGCGCCGATCGGGCGCGTCAGCGCGCGGCCGAGCCGAAGCAGTCGTGGATGCCGGAGCAGGGCGCGGAGCATCCAGCCCGGCGTGCCGTGGAGAAGCAGCGGCGGCATCGCGAAGGCCAGAAGCATGTGCTGCACCATGTGCGCGCTGAACAAGTAATAGTCCGACAAATCGTGCACGGGGCCCGTGAGGGCGGCGAACAGCACGGCGAGACCCGCGAAAAATGACACGGCCCTGCCCGGCTCGAGCGGCGCCGCGGGCGCGATGCGCCGCCGCCAGACCGTGGCGCCGAGATAGGCGCCGCCCAGGAGCGCCAGTCCCACGAGGATGGAGGGGTCGGCGTGCCAGGCGGTCCAGTCGAAGCCCTCGGGACCGAGGGGCGGCGGCCCCGCGGATCCCGGTACTGCGTGCGCCATCGCTAGGGGCGGGGCAGCAGGATGAAGGCGCTGAACAGCGCCATCAGCGCCAGGATGATCGCGATCGCGATGAGGAGCGGCCCGACGAACAGGGCCCTCAAAATGGGCGAGTCGTACCGGAGATGCATGTAGAAGCCGACGACGAGCGCGAACTTGAGCACGGACATGAAGAGCAGGCTCGTCACGAGCAGGACGTGCGGGATCCCCGGGATATAGAGCGTCGCGACCTCGATCGCGGTCAGGACGGTGAGGACGACCCCGATCCGCACATACGTGGCGACGGTCGCATGCCCTCCGGTCGGGACGGCGTGCGAGGCGGCGGTGGCGTGCAGGTCGGCCATGCGTGCGCTCCTACGGAATCAGGTACACCAGGGTGAAGATGGCGATCCAGACGATGTCCACGAAGTGCCAGTACAGCCCCGCGATCTCGAGCTTGAGGTAGTCCTGGGGCCCCAGCTTGCCCAGGTTCGCCAGCACCCAGAGCGAGAGCAGCCAGATCACGCCGCCGGTGACGTGGGCGCCGTGGAACCCCGTCAGCGTGAAGAACGACGACCCGAAGAGGCTCGTCTGCAGCGTGAGGCCCTCATTGACGAACTGATTGAACTCGTAGACCTGGTTCCCGACGAACCAGGCGCCGAACAGCGCCGTCATCAGGATCCAGAACTTCGCCCACTTCATGTTGTTCAAGCGGAGGTAGTTCAGCGCGAGCACCATCCATACCGATGACATCAGGAGCACGAACGCGCTGATCGACGTGAGCGGGATGTTGAAGATCTCGTGGGGCGTGGGCCCTCCGAGACTCTTGCCCTTGTAGGAGAGGTAGGTGCCGATCAGCGCCCCGAAGAACATGCAGTCGGAGCCGAGGAACGCCCACATCCCCATCTTGCGGTGGTCGATGCCCGTGATCCCCATGTTGGGGTCGTGGGCGGCGTGAGTCGCGGAGTGATCGGCCACGGGCCGGCCTCCTAGTGTCCATGCCCGGCGGGCGGGCGGTGATATTCGAGCGCGAAGCGGTACATGCAGAGCAGCGTGAGCAGCCCGCCCAGGATGACCTGGTAGATGCTGATCAGCGCCCCGGCGACCATGAACAGCAGCGACACCGCCAGCAGGATGGGCCAGTAGGACGGTGGCGGCATGTGGATCGCCGCGATCTCGGCCTTGCTCGCCGGCGCCTGGTGTCCCGCGGCCTTGCCGCCGTGCCCGTCGCCGTGCTTCTGCAGCCAGAATTCGTCGCGGCCGTGGACGGCCGGGATGCGGGCGAAGTTGTACACCGGAGGCGGCGAGGGGATGGACCATTCCAGCGTCCGGCCGTCCCACGGATCATTGCCCGCGGTCTTCCCGGCCCGCATCGTCTTGACGACGTTGGCGATGAAGAACAGCAGCGACACGGCGATGATGAAGGAGCCGATGGTGGACACCATGTTCCAGAAGTTCCATCCGAGGTCTGGCGCGTAGGTGTAGATCCGCCGGGGCATCCCGATGATCCCGAGGAAGTGCTGGGGGAAGAAGGTCATGTTGAAGCCGAGCAGCATCAGCCAGAAATGCCACTGGCCCAGGCGCTCGTCGAGCAGACGGCCGGTGATCTTCGGCCACCAGTAATAGATCCCCGAGAACAGCCCGAAGACCGAGCCGCCGAAGAGCACGTAGTGGAAATGCGCCACGACGAAGTAGGTGTCCGTCTGCTGGAGATCCACCGGCGGCGAGGCATGCATGACGCCGCTGAGCCCGCCCATGGTGAACATGGCGATGAAGCCCAGCGACATGTACAGCGCCGTGGTGAAGCGGATCCGTCCGCCCCAGAGCGTCGCGATCCAGTTGAGGATCTTCACGCCCGTGGGCACGGCGATGAGCATGGTGGAGATGGAGAAGGCCGAGTCCACCACCGGGCCCAGGCCCACCGAGAACATATGATGGCTCCAGACGCCGAATCCGAGGAAGCCGATCATGATCCCGGAATAGATCACCACCGGGGCGCCGAAGAGCGGCTTGCGCGCGAAGGTGGGGAGCACCTCGGAGACGATACCCATCGCGGGCAGGATCAGGATGTAGACCTCGGGGTGGCCGAAGATCCAGAACAGGTGCTGCCAGAGCAGCGGATCGCCGCCCGCCGCGGGCGCGTAGAACAGCGTGCCGAAGAAGCGGTCGAACATCAGGAGAATCAGCCCCACGGTGATGGCCGGGAAGGCCAGCACCAGCAGGAACTGGGTCACGAAGCTCATCCAGACGAACAGCGGCATCCGCATCAGCGTCATGCCGGGGGCGCGCATGTTGATGATGGTCACGATGAAGTTGAATCCGGCCAGCATCGAGGAAATGCCCAGGATCTGCAGGCCGAGCAACCAGAAGTCGATGGTGTGGGTCGGCGAGAACTGGCCGGAGGTCAGATTGGCGTAGCCGAACCATCCCGCGTCGGGCGCCATGCCCACCACCCAGCTGAAGTTCAGGAAGAGGGCGCCCGAAAGGAAGACCCAGTAGGAGAGCGCGTTCAGCCGCGGGAAGGCCACGTCGCGCGCCCCGATCAGGAGCGGGAGCATGAAGTTGAAGAAGGCGGCCGACAGCGGCATGACCGCCAGGAAGATCATAGTCGTGCCGTGCATCGTGAACAGCTCGTTGAACCGCTCCGGGCCCACCAGCGTGCTGTCTGGCCGGGCCAGCTGCAGGCGCATGATCAGGGCTTCGATGCCGCCGACCAGGAAGAAGATGAACGCGCTGGTGCCGTACAGGATTCCGATGCGCTTGTGGTCCACCGTGGTGATCCAGGACCAGAGGACGCTCCGGGCCTCGGCCTTGGTGCCGGGCATGAACGCTGCCTGAGTCGCCATCACGCTCCTCTTATTTCAGGCTCAGGAGATAGGCCGCGAGCGCTTTGCCCTGCTCGCGGTTCATTCCGAGGTTCGGCATCCGTGAGCCGGGCTTCATGTGCTCGGGCTCTTCCACCCACTTGGCCACGTTCTCCGGCGTGACGGCCATGATGCCGCCGGCGAAGGTCTTCCGGCTCGCGAAGTGGGTGAGGTCCGGCCCGATCAGTCCCGCGGAGACGCCTTTAATGGTATGACAGCCGACGCAAGCGGTCGAGGAGAAGATCTGCTTGCCCTGCTGGGCGAGCGGGTCCGTGGGCTCCGCGGCCGGCGCCTGCTGCGCCTTCACCCATTTCTCCCACTCGCTCTTCTCGTGAACGATGACGCGGAAGCGCATGTTGGCGTGCGAGGTGCCGCAGAACTCGGCGCACTGCCCGGGATACTCACCGGGCGTATCGGGCGTCATCACGATCCGGTTCACCCGGTGGGGCACGACGTCGCGCTTGCCGCCGAGCTGAGGGATCCAGAACGAGTGGATCACGTCCGGTGCGTGGAGGTGGAAGGCGACGGTCTCGCCCACGGGCAGGTGCAGCTCGGTGGCGGTGGCGATCCCGAGCGAGGGGTACTTGAATTCCCACCACCACTGCTTGCCGCCCACTTCCACGCGCAGCGCCGTCGCGGCCGGCGCCTCCTGGGTCTTGAAGATCACGCGCACGGTAGGAATGCCGATGACCAGGAGCACGACGGCGAAGGCGACGGTCCAGCCGATTTCTAGCTGCGTATGGCCGTGCACCTGCTTCGGCACGGGCGCGCCGGGCCGCTCGCGGAAGCGCCAGCAGACGTAGATCAGCAGCGCCTCCACGGCGATGAAGATCACCAGCGTGGTCCACGAGATCAGCATGAAGAGCTCGTCGATGACTTTCCCGAAGTCCGAGCGCGGCCGCACGGTGGTCATCGGGCTGTCCCAAAGACTCCACCCGCAAGAGGTCGCGAGCAGCGCGACCCCGGCGAGCAGCAGCAGCGTTTGGACGCGGGGTGCGACAGTCGGGCGCATGATCATGGGCGGTATCGTCGGGCCCTAGCGCGGTGGCGCCTCTCCCGCGGGCGCGGCCGTCTCGCTCTGGGAGATGGCGGAGGCGACGGCCGGCCGCTCCACGTCGAAAGCGGCCAGCCAGCTGCGGGCGGCGAGGAACAGGACGACGATCACCGGGATGGCGGTCCAGAGCACGTCGCTCCGCCGCCGCGCGCGCCCGGCCGTCGCCCGGCGCGAGCGCAGCACGAAGACGAGCGAATTCGCCTGAAATGCCAGGAACAGGGTCAGAACGGTAGCCAAGACCAGATGCGTTATCGTCGGCACGACATCCTCATTCGCGGTAGTGGGCTGGGCTTCGGGCGGAGTGTACTTTATTGATGCAAAAAAGCCAAGTGGAATAGTTCACATGCGTCATCTCTGGCGCCGGGACCGGGGCGCCGATCGACTCAGCCCTCGCCTCGCCGGGCTCCTCCCTCCGGTCGTCGGCCCCGTCTCAGCTCGAACTGCTTTAACCGCGAACGGCAGGCAACGGGTTTCGGGAGGCATCCCCGTCCCCGACACCCGCGCCACGAACGGCGCTGTTCAGTAGGCTAAAAGGACCAATCGGAGAAGATTTTCTGCTTGAGCTGCGCGAGGTCCTCGATCCGCGGCGTCGCCGCGCCACCGGCGACCAGGTCCAGCAGGGTCTCGTTCAGCCGAAGTAGCCGCCGCGCGATGATGACGGCGATCCCCAGGGCCAGGCGGCCAATGCGCGCGCCGTGGCGGTGTGCGGGCCGTCCATGATCAGCGAGATCTCGCCGAGCAGCGAGGGCGCCTTGACGATCCCCACCGATTGCGGACTGCCGTCGCGCCGCTGCTGGACGATCTCCACCTGGCCGGCCACAGGGCCCGCACCTGGAGGCGGCGCGCATTCCCATCGGCCTCGTCGACATAGGCCGAGAGCTCGCGCGGGTCGCACCGGGCCTTGGGCGCGTCCAGCGCATTGAAGCCGGCGCGGGCCATGACGTCCACCAGCCGCTCGCCGTCGGCCGCCGCCAGCGTCGGGATGACCTCGGGATCCATCCGTCCCGTGAAGCAGCGCGATCCAAAGAGGCTGCCGTAGCGTCCTTCCTCGTCGCTCCACGCCACCACCGTGAGCGGCCGCCGCGTCGCGACACCCCCTTCGGATATCGTCTGGAGGCATTCGAGGCCGGCCAGGACGCCGAGGGCGCCATCCAGCGGACCGCCCTGAGGCACGGTGTCGATATGGGAGCCTGTCATGACCGTCCCAGCCCTCGCATTTGACTCAGCCCTCGCAATTGACTCAGCCCTCGGCTCGCGCTCTGAGCGCTCGCCTCGAACCGCCACGCGCCCTTTGCTGCCAGGCCGCGTCTCGGCTCGAAGAGCTCCGAAGACATTGCCCGCTGGATCCACGCGCGTCTCGAGCCCGGCCTCCTTCATCCTGTCGAGCAGCCAGGCGCGGGCTTCTTCGTGGGCCGGGCTCCAGCAGGATCGGCTGATGCCCTGGCCCTCGGGGTTGCGGCCGAAGCGGGAGAGGGTTTCAATGCGCTCGCGCAGGCGCGGCAGTGAGATAGTGGGAGCCATGGCGTCCGGCAAGTATAACCCAGGCCAGTCGCGGGGTTCGGAGCCCGGCGGGAACCGCCTTGACACCTCCGCAGAGCCCCCCGTATGATGCCAATGAATTCCCGTTCAGTCGGTCCGGCCAGGGCCGCCTCACCCAGACAAGCACCGGAGGGCGTATGGACTTTACGCTGACCCCCGAGCAGGCATCTTTCCGGGACGAAGTCCGTCTCTGGCTCAAGAAGAATCTCCCAAAAGGCTGGCTGGAGCGGCTCCGGGAGGGCTCCGACATCCCCCGTCCAGAGGCCTACGAACTCCTGCGAGATTGGCAGCGGAAGATGTACGAGGCCGGCTTCGTGGGCCTGACCTGGCCCAAGGAGTACGGCGGCCGGGGGCTCACCTTCATGGAAGAGCTGATCCTCGCCGAGGAACTGGCGCTCCAGAAGGCGCCGCCCGTGCTCAATATCCTGGCCATCGGTATGGCGGGCCCCACGATCATCGCCTACGGCACCGAGGAGCAGAAGAAGCGCTTCCCGGCCAAGATGCTCTCGTGCGAGGAGATCTGGTGCCAGGGTTATTCGGAGCCGAACGCGGGCTCGGACCTGGCATCGCTGCAGACCCGCGCCGTGAAGGACGGCGAGCACTACGTGATCAATGGTCAGAAGGTCTGGACCTCGCTGGCCCACGTGGCCGACTGGATGATGCTGCTGGCGCGAACCGATCCCGAGGCGCCCAAGCACAAGGGCATCACCTATTTCCTGCTGGACATGAAGCTGCCGGGCATCACGGTGAAGCCGCTCAAGCAGATTACCGGGGATCCCGAGTTCAACGAGGTGTACTTCGACAACGTGCGCGTTCACGAGTCCCTGATCCTGGGCGGCCTGAACAATGGCTGGGCGGTGGGCCTGGCCACGCTCATGTACGAGCGCCTGGCCCTGGGCTTCGGGCTGCAGGTGAGGCTGCGGATCGCGCTCGACGCGCTCATCGAGCTGGCGCGGAAGTCGAAGAAGAGCGGCGCGCCGGCGACCAAGGATCCGGTGCTGAGGCAGAAGCTGGCCCAGCTCTGGATCGAAACCGAAGTCTTCAAGTACACCGGCGCGCGGGCCATCACGCGCCTGCTCAAGGGCGAGATGCCCGGTCCCGAGGCCTCCACCGGGAAGATGATGTGGGTCGAGGGCCATCAGCGGCTGCAGGAATTGGCCATGGAGATCGAGGGGCCCTTCTCTCAGCTCATGAAGGGCAGCCCGTGGGCGGTGGCCGACGGCCTCTGGCAGCATACGTTCTTGAGATCGCGGGCCAACTCCATCGAGGGCGGCACCACGGAAATCCAGAAGAACATCATCGGCGAGCGCGTGCTCGGCCTTCCGAAAGGGTAATCCATGAACTTCGGGTTCAACGAGGAGCAGGAGCTGTTGCGGAGCACCGCCCGCAAATTCTTCGAGAACGAATGCGCTTCCCAGGTCGTCCGGACGCTCATGGAGACGCCGGAAGGGGTGACGCCGGCGCTCTGGAGCAAGCTGGCCGAGCAGGGCTGGCTCGGGCTGACGTATCCCGAAGCCTATGACGGCATGGGCTTGGGCCTGGTCGACCTGGTCGTCCTGATGGAGGAGATGGGCCGCGCCGTCGTGCCCGGGCCGTACTTCTCCGCCGTCCTGCTGGGCG
>WNGF01001539.1_pt1 | contig 81808 bp, 70 predicted proteins | sample 5400641 | NCBI WGS metagenome assembly WNGF01 (sample SAMN13153371, study PRJNA577476) | soil metagenome | isolation source: 80 cm soil or saprolite under grassland replicate 2 | place: USA:California | collected 2016-06-15 | reverse complement strand
GCCCGCGCTGGTGCATCGGTCGCGCTTATCACATGTGCGCTCGAGAGCATAGGGCAGATGTCGTGCAATCCTGCCATCGGTGGAATTGCCAAGGGCACCGTCGTGCGCGAGGTCGACGCGCTCGGCGGGATCATGGGGCGAGCTACGGATCTCGCGATGATCCAGTTCAGAATGCTGAATCGCAGCAAGGGCCCGGCGGTTTGGGCGCCCCGCGCGCAGTGCGATCGAGGACTGTATCGCCGTGCGGTGAGAATGCTCCTCGAGAAGCACCCCGGACTCACAACCGTGCAGGGCACGGTTGCACGATTACTCCTTGGGGACAACGTCATCAACGGTGTCGAGACTCTCGAGGGTCGCCGGTTCCGCGCGCGAAGCGTCGTTCTCACTACAGGGACATTCCTTCGCGGCGCGATATATATCGGGACTCAGACATCTTTCAGCGGCGGTCGCGCGGGGGAGAAGGCAACCACGCACCTGACGCAGCAACTGGAGGAATTCGGCCTCGAAGTGGACCGGTTCAAAACCGGCACTCCGCCGCGAATTGACGGAAGGTCCGTGCGGTTCGATGCCATCGAGAGGCAATCCAGCGAGCTCGACGATTTCAAATACTCGTGGTCCCACTTCAGCTCCAATGGTGACACGGTGCGGCCTGGACAAATGCCCTGCTGGATCACTTACCTCGAAGGAGCGGGAAAGCGGATCATCCAGGCGAACGTCTCGCAGTCGGCCATGTACGGTGGCGCGATTTCAGCGAAGGGACCGCGCTACTGTCCGTCCGTCGAGGATAAGGTCGTTCGCTTCCCGATGGCGGAGCGCCATCAGATTTTTCTAGAGCCGGAAGGGCACGACACGAACGAGATCTACGTCAACGGAATGTCGACTTCTCTTCCGGCGAGCGTGCAGCTCGCGGTACTCCGCACAATTCCGGGCCTCGAAGACGTCATGATGACGCGAGCGGGCTATGCGATCGAGTATGACTTCTACCCTCCGACCCAGCTCGATGCCTCGCTTCAGGTGCGGGCAATAAAAGGACTCTATTTCGCGGGCCAGATTAATGGCACCACCGGTTACGAGGAAGCGGCCGGCCAAGGCGCCGTGGCGGGATTGAACGCCGCACGAAGCGCGCTCGGGATGGAAGCGGTTGTTCTCGGAAGAGAGACCTCATACATCGGCGTCCTCGTTGATGATCTCGTTACGAAAGGAGTCGATGAGCCATACCGGCTGTTCACTTCCCGCTCGGAGTTTCGCCTGACGGTCAGGCAGGACAACGCGCTGCAGCGGCTGTCGGTCGTTGCTGAAAAGCTTGGACTATACTCCGATGAGGAGCGCGCAATCGTCGACCGTCGGCTCGCGGAGCAACGGGATGCGCGGCGGCTCGCGTTGGAAACAAGTATAACGCCCGTCCAGGCACGCGGGATTCTCGAACGCGCCCGAAGCACGCCGCTTCCTCACTCGGCCAAGATCATCGACGTCGCGCGCCGGCAAGACGTACCGCTCGCGTTGTGCTTTTCCGCCGTCGGCGTCGGCGAAAACCTTTCCGTCGAGTCGGTGCAAACGGCCGACCTCGAGATAAAGTACGAGGGGTACTTCGGTCGCGAGCGCGCTCAGGCGGACCGCATGAAGGTCATGGGCGATTTCTCCCTTGAGCCCGAGCTCGACTATCACGAAATGAAGAGCCTGTCTTCAGAGGCGCGCCAGAAACTTTCCAAGAAGAAGCCCTCGAATCTTGCGCAAGCGGCGCGTGTACCGGGGGTGAGTCCGAGTGACATTCAAAATCTTGTGCTTGAGGTAGAGCGCAAGCGGGGCATGCGGCGCGGCTGAAGCAGAAGCACGGTGCGATATTATAAAGGGCGCGGTTCGGCCCTACGTAGCGTGCCCACAATGTCGCGCGCATTTTCGTGGGCCACCAACGACCGACGGATCACGCAAGCCCAGGATACGCGGGCGCCAAGCCAAAGCACTCACGAACGCATGACATCGTCGACATTCACTGAACACGCAATCGTATCAGGCCCGCCTGACGATTTCAAAGACCTCGGCTTCGGAGCCGAGGTCGCGCGGAGCAGCAGAAAGCGGCTGCTCAACCGAGATGGAACGTTCAACGTCGTCAGGGACGGGTTGCATCCACTCTCGTCGCTGAGTCTTTACCATTGGTCGCTCACGATCTCCTGGCCCGCGTTCCTCGGCAGCGTGGCCGGCCTTTATCTCGGGATCAACGCTCTTTTCGCGATGGCCTTCTTGCTGTGTGGCCCATCGGCGCTGCATTCGACGACGACCGTCGCCGAGTCAAACGCCTTTCTCCGCGCGTTTTTCTTCAGCGTGCAGTCGTTCACGACCATCGGGTACGGGAATGTCATTCCGGTCGGTGTAGCGGCGAATCTCCTTGTTACACTCGAGGCGCTGATCAATATCGTCGGGATAGCGCTGGCAACGGGAATCGTGTTCGCGCGATTCTCCCGGCCGACGGCGAAAATTATTTACAGTCGAAACGCCGTGATCGCCCCGTATCGGTCAGGAACGGCGCTGGAATTCAGGATCGCGAATCAGCGTAGCAGCCAGATCATCGAAGTCGAAGCCAAGGTGATTCTCAGCAGAATCGTGGATGTTGGGGGAGCGACAGCGCGAAAGTTTTATGAGCTGCGGCTCGAGCGGACGACGGTCACCTTCTTCGCGCTGAGCTGGACGATCGTGCACCCGATCGACATTTCAAGCCCGCTCTATGCTTTGTCGGAGCGCGACCTGATCAATTCAGACGCAGAGATTCTCATTCTGCTAAAAGGCACCGATGAGGCGTCCTCGCAAATCGTGCATTCGCGCTCTTCATACAAGGCGGACGAAATCGTCTGGAATGCGATGTTCACGAACATCTTCATGCGGAGCGAGCGAGAAGGCGTTATCGGAATGGACGTGAGCCGAATTAACGACATTCAGCGGGTCTCGAACTTGTAGACGATCCTTCATCTTGAACGGGAGTCAGCATGGCGCGGTCAAACTGGGCAATTTTTGGTGCGTTTTTCCTACTATTACGAACAGTAGAGGCACAGTCAGGCGCCAGTAGTTCGCCGGTACAGGAGATTTTAGTAGTTGGCCGTGGGGAATCGAGAATTTCTCCCGATCGGGCTAGCATTCAGATGTCAGTGCAATCCAGGCAGCCCACAGCAGCGGGTGCGGCCGCTGAGAACGCAAAAAAGCAGGCAGCAGTAATCGCCGCGGTGAAGGCGCTGGGAATACCGGACGAACTGATTTCAACAACGAACTACAACGTCTCGCCCGAGCAGAAGTACCGCCCAAACGAGACGCCCATCGTTACGGGATATGTCGTCACGAATACGGTCGTCGTCGAGATCCGCAAGATCTCACAAGTCGGGTCCGTAATCGATGCGGGGCTCGCGCACGGAGCGAACATGATCGCCGGTCTCTCGTTCTACTCGTCCAACACTGAAGCCGCTCGCCACTCGGCGATTACGGAAGCGGTACAGGGAGCCCGATCAGATGCTGAGGCCGCCGCAAAGGCCGCAGGAGGAACGCTTGGGGAGCTGCTGGGCATTTCTATTCTCACTGGATATCAGCCCCCACCGCCTCGGCCTATGCTGCGGATGAGCGGCGCCATCGCATCCGACCAAATGGAAACGCCGATCAGTCCGGGCGAGCAGACGCTTACCATCGAGTTGACCACCCGCTGGCGCTTCGTTTCCGCCCGCTAGCCTGTCTTGTGTTCCACGTGGAACCTCGAAGATCCGAGCCGTTCCACGTGGAACATCTCCGCCATATGATGTAACATTCCGCCAGCCAAGGAGGCGGAGATTGGGGCGTGTAATCGCGGTTGCAAATCAAAAGGGCGGCGTTGGAAAAACAACGACATCGGTGAATCTGGCGGCGAGTCTTGCTACGGCCGAAAAAAAGACGCTTCTCGTCGATGGGGATCCACAGGGAAACGCCACGAGCGGGATTGGCGTTGAAATCGCCGAAGGCGAGACTACGCTTTATGAGGTGATGATCGGCGGCGCGCCGATCACAGAGGCATGTCGCCACGGTGTCCATTTCAGCGACCTCGATGTCATTCCCGCCACACCCGATCTGGCAGGCGCAGAGGTGGAGTTGGTCGAGCGAGCTGAGCGCGAGTTCGCGATGCGCAATGCTTTGAGCGGTTTTCGCGACCAATACGATTTTGTGCTCATCGACTGCCCACCCTCGTTGGGACTCCTCACTGTGAACATGCTCGCGGCGGCCGATGCGCTGATAATTCCGCTGCAATGCGAGTACTACGCCCTCGAGGGACTCTCGCAGCTACTCAACACCGTGCACCGAATCCAGCATAGCATCAACGAGGAACTCACCATCGATGGAGTCTTGCTGACGATGTATGACGCGCGCCTGAATCTTTCGCGTCAAGTCGCCGAAGATGCGCGAGAGTATTTCGGAAACGGGGTGTTCAAGACTGTCGTTCCAAGAAATGTCCGCCTCGCTGAGGCGCCGAGTTTCGGCAAGCCGATCATTTTGTATGACGTCGGTTCCGCTGGAGCTCAAGCATACATGGCCGTAGCCGCAGAGCTGATTGATCGAACAACAGCTCGGACAAGAGGGGCGAACGATGGCAAATGAAAAAGCCACGCGGCGGCTGGGCAGAGGCCTGGATGCTTTGCTTCGCGGCACAGCGAACCGCGGTCCGGAAACGCAGGAGTCCGAGTCGGATCTGCGCAACATCAAGATCACCGAGATTCGAAACAATCCTTATCAGCCGCGAAAAAAATTCGCGAACTCGGAGTTAAAAGAGCTCCAGGAAAGCATCCGAGCGAACGGCCTCCTCCAGCCGATCACCGTCCGCAGGGCAGGAAAGGGTGACGGTTATGAGTTGATCGCGGGCGAGCGTCGGCTGCGCGCGGTGACCGGACTTGGATGGAAGGAAGTGCCAGCCATTTTGCGAGAGGTCGACGACAAGTCGCTCCTCACATATGCGCTGATCGAAAATCTGCAGCGCTCGGATCTCGACCCGATCGAAGAGGCCGAGGGATACCAGCAGCTCGTGAAGGAATTCGGACTCACGCAGCAGGAAGTGGCGGACATCGTCGGGAAGGACCGCACGACTGTGGCGAATTCGCTCCGCGTGCTCAATCTCCCGCCAGTCGTCCGCGAAATGTTGCGCGATGGAAAGTTGAGCCTCGGTCATGCAAAGGCTCTTCTCGCGCTCGAGTCTACCGAAAGAATGGTTGCGCTCGCACGCGAGATCGCGACACGCGGATTGACCGTTCGAGACCTCGAACGCAGACTAAAAGCCGAGCCTTCCTCGACTCGCAAATCGGGGAAGCGGGCCAAACCGGCACAGAAAGATCCGGCTGTCAATGCTCTCGAGGGGGAGCTGAGACATCGTTTTCAAACGGATGCAGAAATCGTCGTGCAGGACCGCGGGGGAACTATATCCGTCCGCTTCTATTCTGACGACGACCTGCACCGAATCGTGGACCTGATGGGGATTACGCTTGAATAAATATGTCCACGTTGGTTCTAAGTGCTTGAAGTTATTGAGGTTTCCGTGCACAGGCCGCGCTTGGGGAATTTTTCACATTTCGCGCAACCCGTCATGACTACTGCCGCCGAAATCGCCGCCTACGCCGACGAGCTGCTCCAGACGAGGGGCGTTCCGGACTATCCGAATGCATTGAACGGTCTCCAGGTGGCGACCGACTCGCCAATCCGCAGTCTCGCCGCAGCCGTGGATTTTTCATCGCGGTCGGTATCAGGGGCGATGGCAGCCGGGGCGAATCTGCTGCTCGTTCATCACGGCGCGTTCTGGGCGGGTGCGCAACCGTTGACGGGCAGCCGCTACAAAATCTTTCGCAGTCTTTTCGCTAATGGGATTGGAGTCTACTCCTCGCACTTGCCGCTTGATTGCCATTCATCATTGGGCAACAACGTTCTTCTCGCGAAGGCGCTCGGTCTCGAGCCCGATTCCGGTTTTGGTCGGTTCAAGGACATCCTGATCGGCCTCTCCGGCGAGACGAGCGTGGGCGCTGAAGATCTTATGGCGCGCGTTTCGAATTTTGCGGCGGGTCATGGAGGCGGCGTACATCACACCCCGTTTCCCGAGAAGAAGATCTTCAGGCGTTGGGCAATTTGCAGCGGTGGGGGAGCGAGCGCAGAAACGCTTCAAGAAGCGGCGGCGAAGAACGTCGATGTACTCATCGTCGGAGAAGGTCCGCACTGGACGGCCGTGGACGCGGAAGAAAGCGGGCTCGTAATCATCTTTGCCGGGCACTACGCGACGGAGACGTTAGGGGTTCAAGCGCTTGCACAGACGCTCGGGTCTCATTTCAAGATTCCCTGGAGCTTCGTGCCGACGCCTACGGGGACCTGAGCGAAGCGCCCAGCTACGTCACCGTACGTATTCGCTGAAAATCGAACTCGCGTCATCCTTCCCTCGCATCATAACTTCCACCAAGAGGTAGACGTGTCCGAGCCAGCAGTGCTGGACGCAAGAGTTCCAGAGCCATCGTCGCGCGACGAACATGTGCCGTTGGCAAAACTGCGCGAGAGGTTGAGCTGGGCGCTGTACGATTTCGCGAATACGGTGTTCTCGATGAACATCGCCTCGCTTTATTTCGCAACGTGGCTCATCGCGGACCTTGGCCGCTCCAACACATTGTACGCGACCGCGAACGGGATCTCTTCTGCATTTGTTGTTCTCTCGATCCCCGTGTTCGGCGCGTTGTCGGACACCACCCAGCGGCGAAAGCCCTGGGTGCTTCTGTTCACTGTCATGGCTTGTGCGGCAACGCTGGCGATGGCGGCGCTCGGTGAGCACGCGCTGCCACTCATCGGCGAAGGAATAATTGACAGCGTCAAACAGACTGCCGCGAACGTTCCGACGCTTCCGCTTCTGGCAGTGCTCGCCGCTTTCACGATCGCCAATTACGCGTATCAGGGCGCGCAGCCTTTTTACAATGCGATGATGTGGGAGCTCGCCCCGATCGAGCAGCGCGGTAATCTGTCCGGCCTTGGCACCGCACTCGGCTACTTCGGTTCGATCGTCGGCGTGTTGCTCACCTTCCCGTTTTTCACCGGGAGTCTTCCGTTGTTCGGACCTGTGTCGCCGACTCTGCTCGCCGGCCTCCGGCGCTTCATCCCGTTCACGTCTCATGCGGGAAGGGTGTCGACATTTTCGCCGACGGTAGTTCTCTTCCTGCTTTTCACGGTCCCTCTCGCTGTATTCTGCCGCGATCACAATGCCGACCGCGGAAGCAAGCGCATTCCGTGGAGAGATTCCTTCCGCGCGGTGAAGGAAACCATCAAAGAGGCGGAGCGCTATCCCGGCGTCGCGCGTTTTATCCTGACGAGCTTTCTGTATCAGGATGCGATGGGGACGATCATCACCAATATGGCCCTCTATGCGATCTTCGCGATGGGATTCACGAAAGGCGCCGAGGTGACGCTGTTCGTGATCCTGACGGTACCGGCGGTGTTCGGCAGCTATCTGATCGGAAAGCTCGTGGATCGGATCGGGTCGAAGCGCACGCTGCTTTTCGTTCTCGGCGCGTGGATCGTGCTTTTGTCGGCAATGATAGTTGCCCCGTCAAAAACGGCGTTTTGGATCGTTGGTGCGCTGATTGGATTGATATATGGCGGGGTTTCAACCGCGGAGCGTCCGCTCCTGCTCAGCCTCGTTCCCGACGTCGAGGCGGGCCGATTCTTCAGCCTGATGGTTCTGTCCGCGCGCGCCGCGGCGATAGTCGGTCCGTTCATATGGGCGCTCGCGGTGGACAATCTGATCGGCGTCATCGGCGTCGGCGGGGCATACCGCGCCGGCGTTGCCACTGTCATGCTCGGGATGGCGGGGGCTCTATTTCTTCTAAGAAAGGTTCCCGACAACTTCATTCGCAGGCCCGCCCGATGATCTACCGCGCGCTACGATGGGTCGCCGGGATCATGTTGCATTGGTTCTACAGCGACATCGAGCTTGTCGGCGCGGAAAACGTACCGTCGAGCGGAAGTGTGTTGATCGCCGTGAATCATCCGAACGCCCTCGTGGATTCCCTCATTGTCGCGTGGCTCGTACCGCGCCGTGTCACGATGACGGCGAAAGCGACTCTGATCGAAAATCCGCTCATCGCATTCGTCTTCAGAATCGCCGGCGTCGTTCCACTGCGCCGAGCGGCCGATGAAAAGGCGCGAAACGGTGCGGCGGCGGACAGAAGCCGAAATGCCAGATCGTTTCGAGAAATAGTTGACGTGCTAAAGCGTGGCGGAGCCGTTCTCATCTTTCCCGAAGGAAAGAGCAACAGTGAAGAGCGTTTGGCGCCGCTCAAATCGGGCTTGGCGCGCGTGGCCCTTCAAGCGCGGAGAGAGGGCGTGAAGAATCTCTCGATATTACCGCTCGGACTTACCTTCGAGGACAAAGGCGCGCCCGGCAGCCGTGTACGCGCACAAGCGACTGCTCCGATCCCGGTGGATGCGTGGCCGGGCGATGATGCACGCGATCTCACGACGGCCATCGGCGCGCGATTGGGAAATGTCGCGGGAGTCGGCGCGTTTCGAATATTTCCCGCCAGCGCGCCCGAGCCGCGATCGTGGCTAGTGCGACTCGCGGCATGGTGGGGAGGAACCGCGCATGATATTCCAGTGCGCTTCGCGCGCAAGCTCGCTGTAGGAAAAAGTCGGAACGCGGACGAGCCGGCAATGTTGACGATGCTTTTTGGTGCGGCGTTGATAGTCGGATCCTATGCGATTCACCTCACCGTCGTCGGACTGCTGACGCGGTCTCTGCTCGTGACCATGCTCTATCTCGCAACATTGGTCTACGGCGCATATTGGCGCGCCTTCGCGAAACACCAGCGATGACGCCTTAGGCCTTCGTCTCCAGCCAGTTTTTGCCCACGCCGATATCTACGACAAGCGGCACCGCGAGCTCGGCTGCGCTTTCCATCTCCCGCCGCACGAAGCTCTGAACCGTTTCCAGTTCCTCGGTTGGAACCTCGAACACCAGCTCATCGTGCACCTGAAGCAGCATCTTTCCGGCAACCCGCGTTTCACGCAGGCCGTGATCAATTCTGATCATCGCAATCTTGATGAGATCGGCGGCAGACCCTTGGATCGGTGAGTTGGCTGCGGTTCTCTCGCCGAACGCGCGGATGCTGAAATTCCGTTCGCGGAGCTCGGGGATATAACGCCGCCTGCCGAAGAGCGTCTGCACGTAGCCGTGCTCACGGGCAAACCCCACCTGTGAGTCGAGGAACCTGCGAATCTCGCTGAACCGCTCGAAGTAGCGGGCGATGAATTCCTTTGCCTCCGCGTGCTCGATGCCCAACTGCCGAGAGAGCGCATGCGGACCCTGTCCGTAGATGGTAGCGAAGTTGATTGTTTTCGCCCGGCCACGCATTTCGCCAGTGACTTCATCGAGCGGAACTTCAAAGATCAGCGCTGCCGTCTGCCGGTGAATGTCACCCCCAGAGCGGAAGGCCTGAACGAACGCGGGATCTCCCGACAAGTGCGCGAGAAGCCGCAGCTCGATCTGTGAATAGTCCGCTGCGACAAGGACCCAGCCGGGCCGCGGAACGAAGCCTCGGCGAATATCCTTCCCCAGCTCCCGTCGTATCGGAATGTTCTGGAGGTTGGGATCGCTTGATGACAGCCGTCCCGTGCTCGCCACCGTCTGGTTGAATGATGTATGGATGCGCCCCGTCTGCGGGTTGACGAGGGATGGCAGCGTGTCGAGATACGTGTTCTCCAGCTTCGACAGCTCACGATACTCGAGCAGTAATTCAGGGAGGACGTGACCCTCTTCGGCCATGTCCCGAAGTACACTCGCGTCCGTCGACGGCCCCGTCGCCGTTCTCTTTCTAACCGGGAGATTCAACCGAGTGTAAAGAATTTCGCGCAGCTGCTGATTCGAGTTGATGTTGAACTCGCAGCCCGCGGCTTCGTGAATCTGACGCTCCACCGCCTGACGTTCCGCCTGGAAGCGCTGCTTCAGCGACGCAAACCAGGGAAGGTCGATCGAGATTCCCTGCCATTCCATCTCGGCGAGAACCATCACCAGAGGCATCTCGACGGAGGAGAAGAGCTCGGTGAGGTGCTGCGACGAAAGCTGCGGCTCGAACACCGAGCGGAGACGCAGTGTCATGTCGGCATCTTCGCAGGAATAATCGCGCGCATAGTCGATCGGACACTCGTCAAACGGGATGACGGTACGTCCCTTCCCGCAGAGGTCCGCGTATGAGGTCATCGTGTGATCGAGGAACTCGGGCGCGAGAACATCGAGACCATGTGAGCGCCTACCGGGGTCGAGAACGTAGCTCGCGACCATGGTGTCGAAGTCGAGCCCGCGCAGCGTGATGCCGCAGCGACGCAGTGTCAGCACGTCGTACTTCGCGTTCTGCGCCGTCTTCCGCACGCTCTCGTCCTCGAGCAGCTCGCGGAGCGGGCGCATCTCCGCAGAGTCGAGCGGCGGGAGATTTCGCACGGACGATCCGCGTCCTTCGGCGATGGCGCGGGCGGCGATGCTCAGACCCGAATCGGTTTTTTTCTTCTTTGCGGGAGGCACCAGTGGATCGTCGCCGCCGCGGATAAGCCCCCGCTCCTCCGGCGCGTCCGTCGCCGAGCGATCGCCGGCTGCATCCACAAGCAGCTCGCCCTGTGCATTGCGCGGCGTTCGGTGCTGAAATGGGAAGTAGTACGCTTCTCCCGGCGCAACTGCGATGGAGATCGAAACGAGCTTGGAGCGAAGCGGGTCGACCATCTGCGGACTGTCCGGGTCGATCAGCGTTTCGGTGTCAACCGAAATCATTCCGGCTTTGCGAGCGGCAGCGACGACACGGGCGACCATCGGAACGTCTTCCACCGTCTGATAGTCGCTTTCGGCTTTTTGGGTTTTGCCACTATCCGGGAGCTGTGTCGCCATCTGTTTTGCGAGCGAATGAAACTCGAGCTCCGCGTAAAGCGACCGAAGCTTTCCATAATCGGGCGGCTTAAGCGCCAGCATTCCCAGATCGAGAGCGACGTCGAGATCGCAGCGGATCGTCACCAGCTCTTTGGACAACCTGGCGTTGTCGGCGTGCTCGAGGAGCGCCTCGCGCGGACGCTTCTTCGTAATCTCGTTCACGCGGGCGAGAATGGACTCGATATCGCCGTACTGTGTCACCAGCTCGGACGCCGTCTTGTCACCGATGCCTTTGACACCGGGCACGTTGTCAGAAGAGTCGCCGACGAGCGCCAAATAATCCGTCACCCGATTCGGGGGAACGCCCAACCGCTCTTCGGCGTTCTCGATCCCGACCCAGTGTTCCTCAACACCCGCAGATCCGCCACGGCCCGGATTGAGCAGCCACACTCCCGGCCGGACGAGCTGCTGGAAATCCTTGTCTCCCGAGACAACGACTACGTCGAGCGACGCATCCACACTTCGCTTGACCAAGGTGCCGATTACATCGTCAGCTTCGTATCCGGGCAGAGCGATGATTGGAATGCGATAGGCGTCGAGTATCTGACAGATGCGATCCATCCCGCGATCGAAATCCGCCTGCAGCTCCTCCGTCAGCTTTTCGCGTGTCGCTTTGTAGGCGGGATATCGCTCGTGGCGAAAGGACAACCCTGAATCGTGCACCCATCCTAGATACTCCGGCTTGTAGCGCTCGATGAGGCGCTGGAGAAAATTCGCGATGCCCCAGGCGGCTGAAGTGTTTTCGCCCTTGCTCGTTGTCAGGGGGCGCGAGACCAGAGCGAAAAATGCGCGGTAAATCAGCGCATATCCGTCGACAAGGAAAAGTCGGCGCGAGCTTGGCATGATCATGCGCGCAATATAAAGCGCCACTGCCCTAAGGCAGTGGCGCTTCGTTGGTTAGGGGAAGTCCGGTGCGGACTAGTGTGCAAGCTTTCTGTTGGTGACCAACCAGAATTGGTTTTCGCTGGCGCGTGTCAGCCGCCAGCGCGTCACGTCCTCGTAGAACACGAGCTGCGTGTGATACTGCGGGTAGTCCCACACTTGAACGTGGCTGGTTTGACCGATCTGCGTATTGGTCACCGCTTGCGGGATAGTACGCTCATACGTCTGGTTCGGCTCTCCCAGCGCAACGAAAACCATCCCCCGATCGGACAGCCATCCCGGATTCCGGTCGTTGGCGAATTGCACGTTTGCGACCTGAATCCTGGCAAAGTACGCCTCGAGATCTTCGTTGATCGCTGTCTCCGGAACGGGGTCCGTGTCGCGAAGGAATGCGGCCCAGGCAGAGGCGCGTTTGGCGGCGAGAGCATCCCGCAATGTCTTCAAACGCCACGGCGCAGCGTAGAATCTCAAGTATTCGATCATGTTTTCAAACGACATGATCGGAATGTCCTCGCCAAAACTGACAAAGATGGGGAGGCTCGCTGTATCGGCGGACCCGGCGCGCGCAAAGACGAGCCTCGCCAGACCAAGGCCAACCGGCGATATCGGGACGTTCACCACGCCTGCGAAAAGATTTCCGTGTCTCTGGAGAAACGTCGAGTCGCGGAGCACCGCGGCCTGTGCGTCGTTGATCACGCGGTACGTGATCGGCAAGCGATCCCCGCTGCCGTAGGCCTCTATAAAAACGGCGGCCAGGCTGTCGCGGCCGAAGACCGCAGTCGATCGAGGGCTGGCAAGAATTCGCGGCATTGAATCGAGGCTCGCGCGAAAGCTGGACTCGTACGTCAGCAACGGGCTGGAAAATGCGCCGCCGCGCAGGCGTGGCACGACCAACGACGCCTCCTGCGACGTGTTACGCGAGCCGCCCACATCGCGCAGCGCTACGCTCAACGAATACATGCCCGGGGCGATACGGAAGAAGTGCTGGAAGATTACGCTCTCGTCCGACCGGTTTATTTCCTTGAAGGTTCCCACACGCACAACTTCGAGAGCGTCAAGCGACGCCGCTTCGACGCCCCCGGCACTGATGCGAAGCCTTACCTCGTATGGCGCACGATATCGGTCTCCCTCTCGGGAGAACGTCAGCGCACGGTTTGGCAGCGAGATCGTGACGAGAACGAGTGTCGTGTCGGGTGACGGGCTGGCGAAGTAAGAAACCTTTCCGACGATGGACAAAGGCGGCGGCGAGACGATGAGACCGAGTTCCCTGTAGAACTGACTCATATCGGCGAGACTCACCGGAATCGGCTGTCCGCGATCGCCCGAGCTTGTCGCCGGGGGCGAGCTGCACGCGGCGACGCCGAAAAGTGCGACGAGCGCGCCGACAACGTGGTGCTTAATCGGTCTTAACATTCTGAAGAGTACCCTATCCAGTGCTTGTTGTTTCTGTTAGCTTCGCCGCGTGCCTCGCGACGGACTGGTCGGAACCACACTATCGGGCTATACGCTCAACACGGAAGTCGGAGAAGGCGGAACCTCCGCCGTCTTTCTTGCCGAGCACCCCAATCATGGCACGGTAGCACTCAAAGTGCTACGCGAAAAGCTTCGCCAAGACCGAACCGCAGTGGCCCGCTTTCTCCGCGAGGCGCAATACGGCTCTCGCGTACAACATCCGAACGTCGTTCGCACCATCGAGATCGGCCAGGCGGAAAACGGGCTCCACTTCATCGCGATCGAGTGGGCCCCCGGTGAAATTCTCGACAAATATGCGAAGCAGAACGCTCCCCTCCCGAAGGAAACCGTTTCGCGCATCGTCGGACAAATTGCCGCCGGTGTCCAGGCCGCTCACGACGCGAACATCGTACATCGCGACCTGAAGCCCGAGAACGTGATGTACAATCCGGCAACCGAAACCGTGAAGCTTCTGGATTTCGGAATTGCAACCGACACAGAAGCCTCAGCGGATGAGCGCCTCACCCGCGCGGGGTTCTTCGTCGGAACGCTCATGTACATCGCTCCCGAGGCATTGTCGGGTGAGCTTGTCACGCCAGCCGCTGATCAGTACAGCCTCGCGACGATCGCGTACTTCCTGCTTACGCGGTCGCTGCCGTACACCGCTCGCGCACCGCGGGAAATGTTCACGCAGCTACTGACGATGCCGCCCATTTCGCTGAAGGACGTGAAGGACGATCTTCAGTTCACGCCGGCGCTCGACGCGGTCGTGATGAAAGCGCTCTCCCGAAGTCCGGGTCAGCGGTATCCTAGCGTGCGGTCGTTCGCCGAGGCGTTCAATGAAGCCGCCGCTCTAGACGTCGAGCAGGCCGGCGTGCTCAACAAGTTCAAGGGACTGCTCAGAAGAACTCGCTGAGTCGCTCTCGGCAGGAAGCCAGAGCGTAAATGTCGAGCCGCGTCCGAGCTCGCTCTCCAACTGAATGCTGCCGCCCAGCGCTTGTGCCAAACGGCGCGATATCGCGAGCCCGAGACCTGTTCCGCGGCGATGCGACTCGCTTCGAGGACCGGCGTTCACCTGCTCAAACTCCTCAAAGATTCTCTCGTGGTCCGATGGGCGAATTCCAATTCCGGTATCTATCACGCTTATGCCGAGCATGCGCCTGCTCGGGCTCGCGGCACCTTCCTCTTCCGTCGCGGTACGTGTGCGAACGATGACGCCGCCGCTGTCGGTATACTTGATTGCGTTTCCGATCAGGTTCATGAGAATCTGCCGGAGGTGAAGGGGGTCCGTTCGTATTTTCGGCACCGCTCCGGCTACATCGATGGACAGGCTGAGTCCGCTGTCGCCGGCGAGTGGTTCGACCTCGCTCGTTATATCGAGCAGAAATGGTCGAACGTCGATCGGCTCGGCGTGAACCTCGAGACGCCCGGAAGCCATTTTTGCGAGATCCAAAATTTGATCAACGAGATGCCTCAGGTGCGTGGCCGAAGCTTCGATTCGCTCGACAGGTTTCACCTGGCGCGCGCCGAGCTCTCCGTACACGCCATCCCTCAACAGATCAACAAACCCGACAATCGCGTTGAGAGGAGTGCGAAGCTCGTGCGAGACGTTTGCGAGAAATTCGCTTTTCATCCGATTGACGTGCAGCAGCTCTGCGGAAAGCCGCTCGAGCTCGGCAGATCGGTCGGCAAGCCGGCGCGCATGGTGTCTTTCGCGGCGGAGCACAAGCGCCAGTGCGAGAATCGCGGCGACGGGCAGCAGCCAGCCGACGACACCGGTCAATGTCGTTACGTTGAACTCCCCCCAAGAGCGCATTGACTCATATGATAAGAAGGCCTAACCTCTCGCACCATGAGTGATGGGGCCGCGCTTCTAACGCTGCTCGCCGAGCGATCCGTGCGTACCGGAGAGTTCACGCTGGCGTCAGGACGAAAGTCTGACATATATATCGACGCCCGGCTGACAACGATGAGCCCCGAAGGATTGGCGCTGATAGGATCAGTAGGCTTAGGCGCATTGCGCGCTCGTGGGTGGGCCCCTGATTCCGTCGGCGGATTAACGCTGGGAGCAGATCCCGTCGCATACGCGATCAGCTACGCGAGTGCTGGCGCACCACCGATGATTCGCGCGTTCACCGTCCGCAAAGAGCCCAAGGAGCACGGCACAAAAAAGCTGATCGAGGGACCGTTCCGTGCGGGCGACGCCGTCGTCATCGTCGAAGACGTGATCACGTCCGGAGGCTCCGCCCTCCGCGCGATCGAGGCGGTGCGAGATGCCGGTGCAACTGTACTCGGCGTGCTCGCCGTTGTCGATCGTCAGGAGGGCGGAACGGAAGCGCTGCGGGCTTCCGGCGTCGATGTGCTCAGTCTCGCCTCTCTCGCGGACCTTCGCGGCCGCGCGGTCACGAAATAAGCGGGGCGGTTCGCTCGCCAGACCAACCGGGATACGCGTCCACCGGGCGGAAAACGCGCAACGTTTCCGTATAGGGAAGAATCAGCTGGGTACGAAAGCACTGCAGCATTCCCTGTCCGTCGTACCGGTTCCGAAAAGTGACGGGCGACATTTTCATGATCGTGCATACGTGCCTGCCGAAGCTTTGCGGCGAGGAATAGTCGAGATGGTTTGCAACACTCGCGATCGAAAGCCCCGGGTTCTCAAACAGGCGCGCCGCGCGGATAAGTCGTGAGAGCGCCAGATATTTCTTCGGCGCGGGCAATTGTGCGCGAAAAAAACGGCTCATGAGTGTGCTCGGCAAAATCTCGAGGCATCTCGCCAGCTGTCGCACCGTCGCGATTTTTGGAGACGAATCGAACAACAGCTCGAAAAATCGCCAGCAATCCGGCGTCACGCCGGGCAGGTCGAGATTGATTTGCGCCAAAGCCGATCGCTGGAGGTCGTGAGAGGCGTCGGCAGCGAGGAGAGTGCGAAGCGACTGCCAACCGCTCGGCGTTCGTGCATCCACGAGCTTCTTGATACCGAGCTGGCCGAGGAGGAGCGTCGAGTACGGTGTCGAGGTTTCTGTCTCTGTGAGCAGCGCGATCGCGGGAACTCTGGGAAATTCTCTAACTACTGCCGCCATTTTCGAGTATCCCTGGCCAGCGTAGCGGCCAACGGAGATGAGCACCATTCCAGCTCTCTGGCTCCGGAGGTCGGTCAAAACTTCTTCGAGAGATTCGCGGTGGAGCGGTTCACACAAACCGTGTGCAACGGCGTCGACTCTCGATCGTTCCGTTGGCGTCAGCACCGTTGAGATGGGAATACGGCACCGAATTCTCTTGATTCCCGACGAAGGCATAATGTGGTCCCCCCGAGGACGTTTAGGTTGAGCTCGCGGGATCACGTTACGGTAAGACCGTCAGGACATCGTCATTCGGCAATGGGGCACATCGCCACAGCGGAGGTGGGTCCGTCAGGTGTTATATTTTGAAGGTGAGTAGTTGGTCGGACGGTCGCGAGCAGTGAACTCGTTCATTGCCCGAGGAAAGTCCGGGCTCCGTGGACAGGCTGCCAGGTAACTCCTGGGCGCGGCTCGAGCGATCGAACCGTGACGGATAGGGCCACAGAAAACAAACCGCCGATTCGTCGGCAAGGGTGAAAGGGTGGGGTAAGAGCCCACCGCGCGACTGGCAACAGGAGCGGCAGGGTAAACCCCAGCTGGAGCAAGGCCAAATATGCGGCGAAAGGCGTCCACCTTGGAAAAGACGCCGCGGGTAGGCTGCTAGAGGGTGCGGGCGACCGCACTCGTAGAGAGATGACCGTCCAGTCGCTCGCGCGATGGACAGAACCCGGCTTACAGATCAGCTATTCATCTACAAAGCGGCTTCCGGAGAAATCCGGAGGTCGCTTTCGTAATTTTGGGGGATGCGCAGCTACCTCATCTCCCCCCTCGTGCTGCTCGCCTTCGATTGCGCTCCCGCAGCGGTCGTGAAGACTCCGGTCTCGCCCGCACCCGCACCCGCCTCCGCTCCGGTCGCCACACGCAGCACGTGGATTGTTCCCGCATGGAATGGCGGCGAGAGCTACACGACACAGCAAAGCGCCCGCGTAACGAGTCGCGCGACAGGCAAGACGGTCGACGTCCCGCAGATGGAGGGCGCTATCGCAGTTGTTCGGTCCGAAGGGGTCGCGGGAGAGGCCTCAATATCCGCGCAGGATAAAAGTGGAACCCGAGTCGCGGCAGAGGTGGTGGGCGGAATTGTTCACTTCACCCAGCCTTCGAGCTATTCGGCCTGCGACGCCCATCAGGCGGCGCTTCGCGCAGAGCTGCTGGATCTTTCTCTTTCGCTGCCAGGGGCGCTGGCACCCAGGCTCAGTTGGACGGATTCAACCGAAATGGAAACGTGCCTTTCAGACATGCCCGGGGGAGCTGTGATCACGCGGCGCTTCGAAGTCACGGGGGACACTTTGGTCGCGGGCGAGCGGGCGGTAGTCGTGGAAAGGTCCGACTCCATCGTCGCCAGCGGCGCCGGAGCGGTGGACCGGCACACGACCACGTTATCGGCTGGCGGATCGGCGCGCGCGCGCGTTTACATTTCGGTCGCGAGCGGACGCATTCTCCTCGTCGACAAAACGGCTTATCTCAACATTTCGGCGACATCGCCGGGCCGTTCGGATTCGTTTGTGGAGCTCGCGCGAACGCGTCTCGAGGTGGTGCGTTAGTCAACGAGTCTCAGCGGCATGACGAGACAGAGGTAGCTGGCCGGATCTTTCCACGCCTCCGGCTCTATCGTCGCAGCACGCTCGGGTGCCTTGAAGGTCATTCTGACGTCATCGGTCGGAATGTACCTCAGAATCTCAAGCAGATAGCTGGCGTTGAATCCGATGTCCAGCTGATCGCCGGTGAATCGAATCGGAAGCTCGTCCTGCGCTTCCCCGAGATCGGGTGTTTGCACGCTGAAGCGAAGCAGCCCAGCGTTGAAGGAAAGCTTGATACGGTGTGTTTGATCAGACGCAACCACCGACATTCTCTTCAGGGCGCTGATGAGCGCAGCCTTGTCGGCAATGGCAACACGGTCGTTATCCTTCGGAATAACCTGATCGTAGTTCGGGTACGGCCCTTCGATCAATCGCGTGAAAACGGCGGTGAACGGTGACCGGAAACCGATGTGATTCTCGCCTTTTCCAACCTCGAGATCTTCTTCGGCAGGAAACAGGCGGCGGACGTGCTCGAGTGCCTTCGGCGGAACGATGAGATCTGCGGAGGCTGTATCGGTCCCCTGAATTGGAACCGACATTTTCGCCAGGCGGTGACCGTTGGTTGCAACCATGCGCATCGAATCCGGCCGCAGCTCCCACAGAACTCCGTTCAGAATCGGCCGGCTCTCTTCGGAAGAAACGGCAAACGAGGTATGCGAGATCAACTGCTGAAGACTTCCCGACTTTGTGCGCCAGCTGTCGGCGAACTTAACCGAAGGGAAACTGGGGAACTCGTCGCGCGGTAATCCCAGGAGCTTGAATCTCGACCGGCCGCACTCCAGCGTGATCCGCTGCTCGCCGACGGCCGCAATTTTGACAGGTGCCGGCGGAAGCTCTCTCGCGATCTCACTGAGCTTTCGCGCCGGGATCGTTACCGCGCCCTGCGCTTCCACGTCCGCGGAAACTTCTGTCGTCACGGCAATATCGAGATCGGTCCCTGACAACCGGATTCCCTTGTCCGTTGTCTCTACCAGGATGTTTGCCAATACGGGCAGCGTCGTCTTGGCAGGAATGCTCGCTGCGACGGCGGTCAGCCCTTCCTGGAGTTTTTCTCGAGATATCGTGAAGCGCATTCCTGAAGTTTTCCCTTTTGTTGTGTGGATTATGGAAAGAGTTAACGAAGCAGCTACTTATCTATTAAGAAATACAGAACAGTAGAAGTAGAAGAGAATCAGGAAGGCTGTTGGTAAGTGCCTAAGTTATGGAGTCCGCATTGGTTGTGCTATGCTCTCTTATGTTGGGTCGAACCGACTGCTTCACATTCAGACACAAACCTTCAACACGAATCCTTTTTTTCTAACCCTCCACTGTGGATGACAGCCGAGCGTGAAGACTTTTCTGCAGTGAGGAAATGCGCTGCCTGAGCACCGGATCCTCGCCCATGCAGTTCTGAACTTTTTCGAGACTATGAATCACGGTGGAGTGATCGCGTCCGCCAAACGCCTGGCCGATCTCGACCAACTGTGTACCAAGAAGCTCGCGCGTAAGGTACATGGCAATTTGGCGGGGAACGGTAAGCGTTTTGGTGCGGGTCTTCGAGCGCAGCCCCTCGAGTGTTACCCCCCATTCCTTCGCGACGGCATGCTGAATTCCGGTGACCGTAAGCTCCGCGGTGTCGGATGGAGCATTCAGCTCGCTTATTCGCAGCTTGTCGCGAAGGGCTTCGCGGGCGACGTCGGGTGTGATTTCCTCGTGTCTTAGAGAAGCGTAGGCCAGGAGCTTGATGATGGACCCCTCGAGCTCGCGAACGTTCGAACGAATGTTCTCTGCAATGAAACGGATGACTTCTTCCGGGATCGTCATTTCCAAGTGGTCCTGCTGCGCCTTTTGTTTCAGAATGGCGACGCGGTGCTCGAAATCGGGCAGCTCGATGTCGGCAACCATGCCCCACTGAAACCGGCTGACGAGGCGTGCTTCCAGGCCCGCTATCTCCGACGGAGGCCGATCGCTCGTGAGAACGATTTGGCGACCGGCTTCGTAAAGGGCGTTGAAGGTGTGGAAGAACTCCTCCTGCGTGGCCTCCTTTCCTTTCAGAAAGTGAACGTCGTCGATGAGAAGGAGGTCGGTTTCGCGATATCGCTGCCGAAACGAGTGGCCGGTGCGGTCACGCATCGATCCGATGAGCTCGTTCATGAACTGCTCGGTTCCGACGTACGTCACGCGCGTCTGCGGACTCCGCTCGAGCGTCTCATGCGCAACAGCTTGCATCAGGTGTGTCTTGCCGACGCCGGTAGATCCGTAAATGAAGAGCGGGTTGTAAACCCTGCCAGGTGACTGGGCTACCGCGTGTGCGGCGGCAGCGGCCAGCTCATTGGATTTCCCGATTACGAAGAAGTCGAACGTGTAGCGATCGCTGAGGGGTGTTGACGGGCCACCATACTGCTGAGCCGCGGGCTTGCTGGTTGGCGGCTCGACGAAGAGATCGCGCTGCGAGCGCTTCTTTCTTTCGTCGTTGACACGAAATACCACCTTGACCGGCTGGCCAAGCACGATCGGACCGAAGCTCGAGAGAAGCTCTCCGTACTTGGAGTCGTTCCAGTCGGCGGTGAACTGATCAGGAGTTATGACGGCCAAGGTGCGGCCATCAAAAGAGGAGGCCTCAGTCTGAGCGAGCCATACTCTAACGATTTGTTCGGGGAGCTCGATACGTGCGCGATCGAGCAGTCTGTTCCAAACTTCAGAAGCTGTGAGAGACATGGACCGGCTAGCGTAGTTACTCAATGTGGAAAAGTCAATTAGCGCAATGCGGCGCAGCAGTTTACGTGGCTTGACCTATGTCTATTTGCGGACTAGCTTTACGCCTCACAAAACCTTTAGCGGATCCGTTGGATTCGGAGCAGCATTGAATGGGCAAGCCTACATATCGTCCCCGCAACAAAAGACGCATCCGGACTCATGGGTTCCGCACCCGCATGGCGACCAAGTGGGGGCGCGAAGTTCTTAGCAGGCGCAGAAAGAAGGGCCGCAAGCGGCTCACCGTCCAGCTTCCTACGAAGTACGCAGGAGCGTAATCAGCACCGTTTTCGACGAAGCCAACGGCTAGCGAAGAAAACGGACATCGAAGTCGTGCGACGGAAGGGCAAGAGAATGCAGACTGCCCATCTCGACATCCGCACACTTCCCGGCGCCATGCAACGTCCGCGCATCGGTCTCATCGTTCCGAGGCATAAGCATACCGCCGTCGAGCGCAATCGTCTGCGGCGCCGGTTGCGCGAGCTGATACGGCTGGAAGTTCTTCCAAAGGCAACAAGCGGTGACACGCTCATCCACGTGAAGCCCGATGCCTATGACGTTTCCTTCGTCAGCCTGCGCAACGAGCTCGATTCGATCGGCACCTGGTTCGCCCGGATGAAAATCTGATGGCGCGGGAAGCCATGCTGTGGATGATCCGATTCTACCGCGCCGGAATTTCTCCGCTTTTTCCCGCCACATGTCGTTACTATCCCACCTGCTCCGCTTACGCACTCGAATCGATTGAGCGTTACGGTGCATGGAGGGGTGCAGGATTGGCGGTGCGACGTATCCTTCGGTGCCATCCATTTCACAGCGGCGGCTATGATCCGGTTCCCTAATGGATAAAAGGTTCTTTCTGGCGCTTCTCCTCTCGCTGATAGTCGTGGCGCTGAGCCAGCTCCTGTTCCCGGTGGCGCGCACGACGCCGAAGGCGGCGCCGGCGGCCCCGGCTGCAACAACAGCTGCGCCAGCGAGCGGAGGCGCCGCTGTTCAATCGACCGTGCAACCGGCAGCGGCTATAGCGCCGGCGACCGACTCCGGGAGAGCGCAGCCGAAGATCGTCGAAACTCATTCGAGCATTCAGACCGACAAATCGGTCTACACCTTCACGAACATCGGAGCCGCGCCACTCTCGGCTGTCATGCTCGAGTACGCGAACCGCTCTCCCGGTGACGGAAAGGTAGAGCTCGCTGCACGTGACTCGAAATTGCTGCGGTATGGTCTTGCGCTTCCGAGCGACACCGTTTCGCTCGAGAAAGTCGCGTTCGATGCGAAACTCGATCACCGAGCGGATGGCACGAGCATTCTGACGTACACCACGACCGTTCGCGCAAATACCATTCGGATTGCGTACACGTCCGGAGCGGGCCCGTACTCGCTGAAGGTGACGGGCAGCGTAACCGGCGTGACCGCCGGCGCATACCTGGTCGTGTCGCTGCCCTCGACCCTTCGCGCGTCGGAAGCCGACACCAACTCCGACCAAAGAAGCCTCGGGTACGTTTTCAAGCGCACCCGCGATCGTCCGGGCAGTGTGCCGTTCGGAAAGCTCGATCCGGGCGAGAAGCGTCTCGAGACCGGCCCTCTCGACTGGGTTGCCGTCAAGAACAAGTACTTCGTGTTCGGCCTTGTGTCCGACAAAAACCCGTTCACGGAAGTGTCATTTGTCGGTGGAGCGAGAACGTCAAAGATCGCGACGCACGCCGAGGCAGCGATCGTGCAGTCGCTGCCACAGGGGGCATTCAGCTTTGTCGTCTACGCGGGGCCGCAGGAGACAACGCGCCTCGCGGCGATGGGTAAAGACTTCGATCACGTGAATCCGTACGGCTGGAAATTCCTTCAGCCCGTCGTGCATCCGGTCGCATCACTGGTTATCCAGCTCCTGCTCTGGATGCACAACGCTCTGCAGCTCAGCTATGGGTGGGTGCTCATCATTCTCGGGCTCGTAGTGCGCCTTGTGCTGTGGCCGCTAAACCAGAGCACGATGCGCTCGACACTGCGGATGCAGGCCGTCCAGCCAAAGCTCGAAGCGGCAAAAAAGAGACACAAGGATCCGAAGCAGCAGCAGGAAGCAATAATGCGGGTCTATCAGGAAGAGGGGATAAGTCCGCTCGCGCCGCTGATTGGCTGCCTGCCGGCGCTTCTCCCGATGCCGGTGTTCTTCGCGCTTTTCTTCGTCTTCCAGAACACGATCGAATTCCGCGGAGTTCCGTTCCTGTGGCTGCACGACCTTTCCACGAAGGATCCGCTCTATCTCATTCCGCTTCTGATGGGCGTGTCCATGTACGTGCTGTCGTGGATCGGTATGCGAAATGCTCCGCCAAATCCGCAGACGAAGATGATGGGTTACATGTTCCCCGTAATGATGACGGTGCTTCTGCTCAACATGGCATCGGGACTCAATCTCTACTACACGGCACAGAACCTCGCCGCGCTTCCGCAGCAGTGGCTTCTCTCACGTGAACGACTTCGGGCATCTTCCGGCTGAGCCGGACGAGGGCGGATTACAGACCACTTACATCGGCCATGCGACGCTTTTAATTCACATCGGCGGTGTCAGGCTGTTAACGGATCCGAATTTCGACGAAGCGCTGGGAATGTTTCTGCCGCGGGTGAGTGCGCCGGGGATCGCTCTCTCCGAGCTGCCGTCTCTCGACGCGTTGGTGCTGACGCACGCCCACGCCGATCACCTCTCGTTCAAGAGCCTCGATACACTCCCGCAGAAAATCCCGCTGTTCGCCCCGCCCGTGATCGCCCGCTGGTTGCGCGGCCGAGGATACAAGCATGCGGAGGCAATCGCTCCGGGTGAATCCGTTGACCTTAATGGGGTGACAATTCGTGCGGCCGCTGCGACCCATCGCGGGAACCGGTACGGGGTGGACCGCTGGCGACATGAGAGCAACATGTATTTGCTGGAGTCGCCAGACGCCTCGGTTTTTTTTGCGGGCGACACCGCGCTGACGCCGGAAACGTCACACCTGGTGGAGAAGCACATCAGCGACGAAGGGCGGCGTCTCGATGTCGCGCTGCTGCCCATAGGTCACGCGCCTAAGTGGAAACCAGGCTTCAGAAAGGGTCACCTCACAAGCGACGACGCACTTAGTCTCTTCGACAGACTTAACGCCCGTTATTTGATTCCCTATCATTGGGGGACCTTCAATCACGTGACCTCGACGGCATTCGACGCGATCAAGCGTCTTCGCGCTGCCCTTCCGGCGCACCCGAAGAGCGAAGCGGTTCGAATTCTGGAGCCGGGCGAGACTTTCGAGCTTCCCCGCACTTAAAGTGTCGCGCCAGGACGCGAGACTATTTGGCGATGAGACAATCGTTGCCGTCTCAACGCCACCCGGCCGCGGCGCTGTCGCGCTGGTGCGCATGTCGGGCGCGCGTGCTTTTGAAATCGCCAAACGACACGTCATGCCATGGCCGGAGAAAGCGCGAACGGCCTTTCTCACTGACATAGCAGACGGCGACTCGCCGCTTGATCAGGCGTTGACGACGCTCTTTCCCGGGCCCGAGTCGTTTACCGGTGAAGACGTCGTCGAACTCTGGACGCACGGTGGACATGTAGTTCCGCTATCGGTGGCGGCGGCTTTCATCCGCTCGGGCGCACGGCAGGCAACCGCCGGCGAGTTCACGCGCCGCGCCGTCCTCAACGGGAAGCTCGACCTTGTGCAAGCCGAAGGACTCGGCGAGCTCATCGGCTCGCGTTCGACAGCGATGCAGCGTGCGGCATTGTCTCAGCTGCACGGCGGGCTCAGCCGGAAACTGGCGGATTTGCGCAGCCAATTCCTTTCGCTGGAAGCGCTCATTGCTTACGAGATCGACTTTCCGGAAGAGGATGACGGGCCGATCGACGAAGCGGAGATCACTCGCGCATCTCAAAAGATCGTGACGGAGCTTGAGGCGCTGCTCGCGACCACATCACTTGGCAAGGTCATTCGTGACGGTGCCGTCGTGGTCATCGGAGGACCGGCGAACAGCGGAAAGTCCTCTCTGTTCAATGCCCTGCTCGGAGCGGCGCGAGCGATCGTGACGGATGTCCCCGGAACAACCCGAGATGCGATCGAGGCGGTCGTCGACGTCGGTGAGTGGCCGCTCCGGCTTGTCGATACTGCCGGTTTGCGGGAAGCCTCCGATCGGATCGAACGGCTTGGGATCGAAATCAGCGAGCGCTACATGAAGTCCGCCGACGTTGTGCTCGCATGCGCGGATTCCGCCGACGAACTGGTGAGCACATTGGCGAAAGTGCGCACACTCACAGATATGCCGGTGATCTGCGTAAGGACGAAAGCGGATCTAGATGAAATGCCCGCAACCGCGCCAGGCCAAACGCGGGACTGCGTCTTCGTGAGCGCTGAGGCGCGCACGGGACTGGAAGGGCTAATCGACCGGATTACGGATCACCTGCGCGCCACTTATGGCGACCACGGGACGGAGATCCCCATGCTCACGACGGCGCGGCAGGCACACGCGATAGAGACGGCGCTCTCCGAAATGCGAAGCTTTCTGACGGCCCGGTCAGACGAGCGGGTGCCGGCGATCATCGCCGCGGTCCACCTTCGAGAATGCGTGCGAGTTCTGGAAGAGTTGATCGGCGCTGTCGACATCGAGGACGTGCTGGATACGCTCTTCAGCACTTTTTGCGTCGGAAAGTAGGCGCTAGGCCGAAGCGCTCGCCGAGTCGGCGAGTCCAACGATTTCTTGTGCACTTGCCCGGATGGCCCAGGCGAGACCATGAGCGCGAACTGCAGCCTCGGCCATCCTGGCGCCGAGGTAATAGCCGCTTCTCTCCGGGAAGACATGCCGATCAACGGTTCTGGCTTCGTCACTCATGCCGCCTGACAGGTAACGCAGACGGAGCCCGAGGCCCGACCGCCCGAGGTCGGAGGCAGTCGCCTTCACGAGCGCCGGCTCAAGCTCGCGAACGCGTGTGTAATCACGTCGGTCGTATCCGAAGTATTCCCATGCCGCGTGACCGGGAGCGATTGCGCGAGCCGTGTGAACAGACAGACCCTCGTTGATCATCAGCTCTCGAAGGGTCGCGCGACGCCCTGTTTCCCAATAGGAGTAGTTGCCGTGAGCGTCATCGACGAGCTCCTTCATCTCGCTCCTGCTAGTCGGAGATGTGTAGCGAACCGCGTGCGCGATTTCATGTGTCAGCCAAAGCGGTATGAGTTCCGGCTCCAGCCCAAGCCCCTGCGTTTCCGCGTTGGCAACGCCGGTGAAATGCTCCAGACAAACGAACGCAGTGCCCTTGCCGTTGACGACGAGCTCGCCGGCGTTCGGTGCGCCGACGCCCACCATCAAGACGACATCGATGTCGACGTCTGTCTCGAGAAGCTCCCTGCACTGCTCCTCGGTGTTTCGGGCGAGCGTGACGACGTCGATGCGCTCAAGCATTGTCCGAAGGTCGACGCGCCCGGCGAGAGCGGTGGAGCGAACTACATCGTGGAAATGTGGGCCGGCGGGATCGAGAACGTAGTTGTGCCAGTACGCCTCGAGGAGCGGACGATGGTTTTCGAAGTAGCGATGATATGCGGCGACGCGATCGGAGCTGTTATGAACTGCGAAGAAGTCGGGAAGAAGATTGATCAGCATCGACCGGGTCGCGGGTGAGTCGCAGCAGCTCGGCGCCTGCGATGCGAGAAAATATCATTCACCCGAAACCGCAACAAGAGTTCGTTTTTTGTCGTGTGAAGTTACGTCGAGAAAAGAAAAATCCTCTTGACAAAAAGAAAACACCGCGCCGGAAACAGAATTCTTTTTGCAAAAATTCAGCGCGTTCCAAAGAGGCGGTCGCCCGCGTCGCCGAGGCCCGGCAGAATGTATCCGACGGAGTTAAGCTGCCTGTCGAGCGCTGCGGCGTAGATTTGAACTTCGGGATGCGCGGTTGTGAGCCGGCGAACGCCTTCGGGTGCCGCGACGATGCAAAGAAAACGAATTCGCTCCGCCCCGGCCTTCTTGAGCGCGTTCACCGCGGAGACAGCGCTGCCACCAGTGGCAAGCATCGGATCCAGTACAAGGAAATCACGCTCGGCGGTCTCGCTCGGAACCTTGAAGTAGTAGTCAACTGGCTCGAGGGTGTCGTGATTACGGTAGAGGCCGATGTGTCCTACGCGCGCTGACGGGACGAGGCGCAGAATTCCTTCCACCATTCCAAGTCCGGCCCGAAGAATGGGAACGACAGTCAACTTTTTTCCGCTGATGTGCCATCCGTCCGTACGCTCAAGGGGAGTTTCGACGGCTCGCGGCTCGATCGACAGATCCGCGGTCGCCTCGTACGCCATCAACATCGAGATCTCGTCGACCAACTCCTTGAAATGCTTGGTCTGTGTTCGCTGATCGCGGAGAATGGTCAGCTTGTGCTGAACGAGAGGATGCCGGATAATAGTGAGCGCGGGGAACTCGGCTACGTGCTCAATCATTTGTCTCCTCGGTTCCCCAGGTCGGCAGGCAGTACGGGATAATCTTTATCGGCTGATGAAAGAATACCAGGCTGTGGTGGTAAAGCTTACGCGACACACGCGCGAGGATGAAGATTCGCTGACCGATCTGTTGAACGAACGGAGCCGCGCCGGATGGCAACCGGCGCTCATGTCGCAGGACGAACATCGCCTAACGATTCTCTTCCAGCGGGATGCGCTGACAGAACGCTGAATTGGATCTGACTTTCGCCGGTGCCGCGCGGGAAGTAACTGGTTCCTGCCACATTCTTCGCTGCAATGGGGAAACCGTACTTCTCGATTGCGGGATGTTTCAGGGCAGGCGCCAGGAATCGGCTGATAAGAACCGCCGCTTGCCACTGCCCGTCGATCAAATCGATGCTGTCGTTCATTCGCATGCCCACATTGACCATTCCGGGCGGCTGCCCTTTCTGGTCGCCGAGGGCTACTCCGGAACCATTTGGGCAACGCCGGCGACGCGCGATCTGTCCGCGATAATGCTGGCCGATTCGGCGCATATTCAGGAGAAAGACGCCGAGTTCCTCGCCAAGCACAACAAAGGGTTTATTGAGCCGCTTTACGGGATGCGGCACGCGATTCGAACGCTCGAGCTGATGGTCACGGTGCCGTACAACAAGCCGTTCGACGTCGTTCCCGGGGTTCGGGCTACCTATGTAGATGCAGGACACATCCTGGGATCCGCGAGCGTGATCCTGGATTGCGTCGAAGGAAACACCCGGAAGCGCCTCGTTTTTTCGGCCGATATCGGCCGGAAGGGGCTCGCTCTTGTCCGCGACCCCGAGACTCCAACGGGCGCCGATGCAGTAATCATGGAGTCGAGCTACGGAAACCGGGACCACGAGTCGGTTGAAGGGTCGCGCGCCGAATTGGCCGCAGTGATCAGAAACACGGCGGCGAAAGGTGGCAGGGTGCTCATTCCCGCATTCGCGGTCGGACGTACACAGGAGATGATTTACGCCATCCACTCGCTGGTGCGCGAAGGCGCAATTCCCGCTATTCCCGTCTACGTCGATAGTCCACTCGCGATCGACGCGACGACAGTTTTCGAAATGCATCCAGAGGTTCTAGATCGGTCGGAGACGATGGTCGGAAAGGTCGAAAACCTGTTCCGCTTCGACCTGCTGCACTTCACGCGCGACGTGGAGGAATCGAAAGCAATAATGCGAGCGCGGGGTCCGATGGTGGTGATTGCCGCTTCAGGCATGGCGGAAAACGGCCGCATTCTTCACCATCTCGCAAATGGCGCCGGCGACAGGCGGAATACAATTCTGATCGTGGGATTCCAGGCGGCACATACGCTAGGCAGGCGTATCGTCGAGCGGCAGCCGGTTCTTCGAATCTTCGGCGACGAGGTGCCTCTCCTGGCCGACGTTCAAATTATCAACGGCTACAGCGCCCATGCGGACCGTACGGAGCTGACTGCGTGGCTGGCGGCGGTCAAGGATGCCTCGCCCGGACTTGGTCCGGTCTGGCTCGTGCATGGAGAGCGCGAAGTCCAGGATGAGTTCCAGACCGCGCTGTCTGCCAAGGGCTATCATGTCTCCTGCCCCGAGCCGCACACGACGCGAACGCTTTAGGCAACCCGCGTTGGTAATCTGAATGGAAATTCCCATCGAAACATTTTCTCTCGGCAACGGCCTGTTCGTGACGCTGTCGGAGGACCACACTGTTCCGCTCGTCGCCGTTAACATCTGGTATCATGTCGGATCGGCGAACGAGCGAGCCGGCAGGACAGGGTTCGCGCACCTCTTCGAGCACATGCTCTTTCAGGGCTCTGCGCATGTCGGCGCGAATGAGCACTTCGAGCTCATTCAGAGAGCGGGAGGAACGCTCAACGGATCTACCTGGCTCGAACGGACGAATTACTTCGAAACCGTTCCCTCGAATCAGCTCGCGCTGGCGCTGTGGCTGGAAGCAGATCGAATGGGAGAACTGCTGCCTGCAATGACGCAGGAGAAGCTTGACACCCAGCGCGATGTGGTAAAAAACGAACGCCGATGGAGCATAGACAACCAGCCGTACGGGACGACCCTGGAGAAATTGCAGGAGCTGACCTTTCCTCCGGATCATCCGTTCCATCACTCGCTCATAGGCTCGATGGAAGATCTGACGGCGGCGTCACTCGAGGACGTCGCCGAGTTCTTCGAAACGTATTATGTGCCGGACAATGCGGTTCTCACGATCTGCGGCGACTTCGACAAGCGGGAAGCGCGGAGGCTGGTCGGAGATTTTTTCGGACCGATTGCGCGCGGAAAGAAGCCAATCACGCGCCCTTCGATGGACTTGCCGCGGCTTTTCGATCAGCCGCGAGCCGAACGCGTCGAAGACAACATCGGGCTGAGAAGAGTTTACGTCGCGAGCCGCTCGCCGCTTTTCGGATCCGACGATTACTACGCGGGGAGCGTGTGCGCGGCAGTTCTCGGAATGGGAAAGTCGAGCCGCCTGTATCGCGCGCTCGTGAGAGACCGCCAGATCGCGGCCGAAGTATCGGCCTTCACCCTGGATCTGGCGAAGGGGACTGATCTTTTTGTGGCCGATGTCACGGCAAGGCCGGAAATCTCCGAGGAGCAGCTGCTCGACGAGGTGGACGGCGAGCTGACGCGGCTCGTCACCGAGGGCGCAACCGCCGAGGAGGTGCAGAGGTCTGCGGCGCTTATTTCGACCGAGCTGATGAAAGCGCTGGAGTCGGCTTCGGAAAAGGCGGACAGAATATCCATGTTCGCGACCTATTTCGATGACCCATCACTGGTGAATGCGCAGGCGGCAAAGTACCGAGCAGTGACCCTCGACGATGTAAACGATTTCGCTCGCGCGTATCTCGCGCCGCCGAACCGGGCGACGCTTCTCTACGTTCCGAAGGATCCCATCGTCAACGCCGAGCTCCTCGCGTAATGGTTGCCGTCGGCCGCCCTCAGCCTTCCCCGCCCCGAGCGTATCATTTCCCCGCATTCCGCGAAACCACGCTCGACAACGGCGTTCGCGTGATTACCTGCCCGCTTCCGAAGCTGCCGCTCGTCACGATCGTGGTCGTAATCGACAACGGCTCCGCCACTGAACCGCGTGGCAAGGAAGGTATCGCGCGCATCACCGCCAAGTCACTCATAGAAGGCACGACAAGACTTCTTGGCAGCGAGCTGTCGGACGCGCTGGAAAAACTCGGCACCGCTATTCATGCGGGCGCCGATTGGGACAGCTCGATGCTGAGAGTCACCTTTCTCAGCGAGCATCTCGATCGCGTAATCGGATTGCTGGGCGATGTAATTCTCGAGCCCACCTTCCCCGAACGAGAAGTACAGCGGTTGAAGGACGAGCGCATAGCCGATCTCGTGCAAATCGAATCCGAACCGCGCGCCCTCGCGGATCAGCGATTCGAGGAATTTCTCTACTCGTCAGATTCCCGCTACGCGCGACCAGCGGAGGGATCCAGGGAAAGCGTCTCGGCGCTGGCGCGGGAGGATGTGGAGGTCTTCCACCGAGCCTCGTATGCGGCAGCCAGGACAACCGTGGTCGTCGCCGGGGACGTCGCGCCGGACGTGATCACGAGTAAGCTTGCGGCGCGACTCGGCCGGTGCACGACCGCGGCGAGTTCAGCGGCAGGCGCAGGAGCGAACTCGAGCGCGCGAATGATTCGTACGGTTCGAATAGTCGAGAAGGCCGATGCGCCTCAATCCGAGGTTCGCGTCGGACACGTCGGCGTTCCGCGGAGCCACCGGGATTATTTTTCTCTTGTCGTGATGAATGCGGTGCTGGGAGGGCTGTTCGGCTCGCGCATCAATCTCAATTTGCGCGAAGTCCGCGGGTATACGTACGGCGCGTCTTCGTATTTTGACTGGCGTCGCGACGCCGGGCCGTTCGTGATATCAACCGCAGTTCAGAGCGAGGTTACAGCGGCCGCTCTCAAGGAAATTTTCCTCGAGGTGGACCGAATGCGCGTCGAGAAGGTGTCCGAGTCGGAGCTGTCGCTGGCGAAGGATTATCTGGACGGTGTTTTCCCGATCAGATATGAGACGACATCCGCGATAGCGTCGGCCCTTGCCAACATGACAATTCACAACCTGCCGCGCGATTACTACGACACCTACCGCCATAACGTGCAGCGCGTTTCTGCGGCAGACGTTCTTCGCGCGGCCTACGACCATCTGCGGCCTGCCGAGATGCAAACGTTGATCGTCGGACATCGCGCGCTGGTTCGCGATGCGGTGGCCGAGCTGGGGATCGGATCCGTTGAAGCGTAGGGGGAAGAACAGCGCGAGCGATACAAAAGCCGGGGGTTTCCCTTCCCCGCGCCTGTCGAGTCGGCGCGCCTACGACGGCAAGGTGATCTCGGTGGACGTGGACACCGTTCGGTTTCCGGATGGCACAACCGGCGAGATCGAGATGGTTCGTCACCCGGGCGCCGCGGCGATCGTCGCCCTCTCGGAAGCCGATAGCGCGAAGCCGCGTGTTCTTTTACTGCGCCAATACCGTTACGCTGCGGACGGATTCCTTCTCGAGATTCCCGCTGGCAGGCTCGATGCCGGCGAATCGTCGCTCGAATGCGCGCGGCGCGAGCTCAGAGAGGAAACCGGCTATCGTGCGCTGAACTGGAAATCGATCCTGACGATGTACACGACGCCAGGATTCACAGACGAAAGAATCCATCTCTTTCTCGCCTCGGAGCTGAGCGCTGGCGAAGCGGCCGTGGAGCGCGACGAGTTTCTCGAAGTTGAGATGGTCCCCTTCGCGAGCGCGATCGAGATGATTTCGGCGGGCGAGATCCAGGACGCCAAGACAATCGCCGGTCTGCTCGTTGTGTCAAAACTCCTTCTGCGGGGCCAACCCTAGCGAACCGTTTGTGGTCTAACCAGGCAGACGGCAGTGCCAGTGTGGCGGAAAGTGGACACCCGAAGCTCAATTAAGACACACCCTCCCTTCCAACCGTTGTCGTAAGGCTAAGTCCTGTAAGCATATACCTTAGCGGCGGTATCGGGCATGGGCTCTGCATTATTTAACGCGTCAACAAGTTCCTGTAGGGAGGGCCGTAACGCATCTGTTTCGTTGCACCAAACTCTTTTTCGGGATCGGGAAATGGCTCAGATCGCACGTAAACGCATGGCGCCCGCGCAGGGCGCGACTATCAAGGATCGACTTCGGTCGCTGGATGATTCAGCTGTTGTCGGGATGTTCCTCGGCGGCGAGGAACGCGCTTTCACCGAACTGGTGGAGCGGTACCAGACCCGTCTTCTGAATTTCATCTATCGCACGATCGGAGATCGCGAGAAGGCAGAGGACCTGGTGCAGGAAGTTTTCATTCGCGTGTACCGGCACCTGCACCGGTTCGACAGGTCGAAGAAATTCTCGACCTGGGTATATACGATTGCTTCGAATCTCGCGAAGAATGAGCTGAGGAACCGCTCGCGCAATCCGCTGGTGCTCTTCCAGACGCTTCAGAAGAATTACGATGACGACGAGCGGCCGTTCCAGTTCGAGGATCCGAATTCGCGACCGGACGACCTTTACCGGCGCCGACACCTCCAGCAGATCGTGGAAGAGACGGTTGCGAAGCTGCCGGAGCATCACCGTAACGTTTTCGTTCTACGCGAGCTCGAAGGGAAGTCGTACGAGGAGATCGCCGAGATCACGGATTGCAATCTTGGGACGGTCAAGTCGAGACTGAACAGGGCTCGGAACTCGTTCGCCGAGATTATCGGACCGTACGTAGATTAGCGGGAGGAAGGGCTCGGGAACTCGGGCGCATCTGGTGGGTACCGTAGCCGAGCCCTAAATCCCTGTCATGGACTGTCGAGAGTTTTACGAAAAACACGTAGCATTTGTGGACGATACCCTCGCCGGCGTCGAGCTGGAGAGGATGCAGGGGCACATTGCCGTGTGCGGGGGCTGTGCGATGCGGGACGCGAAGATCCGCCGCTCCCTGATGCTCGTTCGCAGTCTTCCATCCATCGAGCCGTCACCGGGATTTTCCGCGCGTTTGCACGCGAAGCTTCAGGCGTCCCTGGCAACGCAGATCGCGCCACGCGGGATTCGCAAAACCGCGGGTATCGCAATGTCTCTCGCGGCAGCGGCAATGCTCGGTTATATCGCTCTCACACTTTATCACGTCGAGTCGCCCCGCGACGTCGTACTACGTCCTGTTGTGGCGACGGTACCCGGGACCGAGATTGCCCCCATCACCACCGATGCAATCGTCGCCTCCGCGCCTGCGGGGGTAACGATCTGGCCGGCGGCGCTCTTCGCCGAGCAGGCTCCGGTGCATTTCGCGCGCGCTCGTTTCGCAGAGGCGAACTCCACGCGCTGATCGGGGTGAAGTGATCTCGGAACGCTCTATATTTCGAGCGTGTCCAAGGCAGCTCACCAAACAGTCCGTGATGCGATAAAGCGTCAATCGTTCGACTCCGCGTACTACCTCTTCGGAGATGACGATTACTTGAAAGAAGACGCGGCGAAGCAGCTCGAGGAGGCGGCTCACGACGCCGCTGAAATTCGACGAGCTCACCGGCGATCGCTTGCCGAAGTGGATCGCTCACACCGCGAAGACTTTGTACGGGGTCGATATCACGCAGGGTGCAATCGAGCTTCTACAGTCGTCCGTCGGGTCCGACCTTCAACAGCTGTCGACGGAGCTCAACAAGCTCGCGAGCTACACGCAGAGCGCATCCATCGACGAAGGCAGCGTTGCGGCGGTGGTTGGAGTGACACCCGGCGAAACCCTTGCCGATTTTCTCGATGCGGTGGCCGACCGTGATGCGGCGAAAGCCCTCGCCCTGGTTCCGTTGATTCTCTCGCAGCCGAAGACAAGCGGCGTTTCCGTTGTGATGGCGCTAGCGACGCAGACGCTTGCGATCGGCTGGGGCCGCACGAAACTGGACGAGGGAACGACCAAGCCCAAGCTCGCGCAGGAGTTTTTCGATTTTCTGAAGGAAAGCGGAGCGTTCACAGGCAGACCGTGGGGCTCGGCGGCAACCGCATGGACAAGAGGGGCGGGGAATTGGTCCGCAGCGGAAATCGACATAGCGCTAGAAGCGTTGGCCGACGCCGACATCGCGCTGAAGGAGAGTGCGGCTTCGTCGGAAGACCAGATTGTGGCTGGAGTCGTTCTAGCCATGTGTGCGACGAATCTTTCGGCTGCGGCGTGAAAATGACCGTGCGAATGAGAACGATGGTTCTGCTTGTTGTAACGCTCGGGTGGTCGGCCACTGCTATCGCGCAGGGCAACTTGGACGCCGGCGTCGCCAGGGTGAGGCAGCTGGCGCGCAGCGGACAGCTTGTACAGGCGCGCACCGTCATCGACTCGCTGATTGCCGCAACGGCCGTAGAGTCAGCGCGGTATCCCATGCTTCTTCTGCAGCGCGCATCGATCGCGCTGAATCGCGTGGATGCGGATCGCGATTACGAGAAAATCGTTTCCAACTATCGTACATCACCGTCACGTGTCGAGGCGCTGCTTTTCCTCGCGCAGGAAGCGATCGCAGCGAGCGAGCCGGATAGAGCCATCGAGCGCCTGCGCCAGCTGTCGACGGACTATACGACGCCGGTGATCCAGGCCGAGGCGAACTACTGGGGCGCGCGTGCGCTGATGGAAAAAGGAGAGACGCTGGCAGCGTGCGAGACGAATGATCGCGCGGCCTCGCTGTCGAGCTCCGTTAATTCGGAGCTAAAGAACGAAATCACACTATTCGCAACGAAAGTATGCTTGCGCCCGGCAGGCGGCGTCGTAGTGTCGACCACGACAGATACCGCAGCTGCAGCTCCGGTGGTGGAATCGTCGCCGGCAGCGGCTCCGGCGGCAAAAAAGGTACGGCCTCCGACAAAAACCACGACACGGCCGGCGAATGTCACTCAACCGCCGGCGAGCGTGGTAACCGGAAAACGGAGCTATGCAGTGCAAGTCGCCGCATTCGACACGCGTGACGGCGCTGAAAAGCTTGTGGCGCGTCTTCGTAGATCCGGCCTCGCCGCGCATGTTGACGGAACCGCAAAGCCGTTCAGGGTGAGGATAGGGAGATACGCGACGTATGGCGAAGCGACTGCGGCGCTACGCGACCTCAAAGCCCGGAAACTCTCGGGATTCGTCGCCGAGCTCCAGCCGTGAGCGTGAGACCTGAAAGCACGCCGCTGATGAAGCAGTACCGCGACATAAAATCGCGTCATCAGGATGCCATCCTGTTCTTCAGGATGGGCGATTTCTACGAGATGTTTTACGAGGATGCAGAGGTCGCATCACGCGCGCTGGGGCTGACGCTCACATCGCGCAACAACGGAGGAGCGAGCGAGGTTCCTCTCGCCGGTGTGCCTGTTAAGGCGGCGGGCGAATATTTGCGGCGCCTGATAACCCAGGGTTATCGCGTGTCGATCTGCGAGCAGACTGAGGATCCGAAGCAGGCGAAGGGGATCGTGCGGCGCGAAGTGATAGAGACGATAACGCCCGGCGCTGCATTCGCGGATGATCTGCTTGACGGCGCTCGCAACAACTATCTGTGCGCGATCCGCCAGGCCGGCGACCGCGTCGGCATCGCCGCAGTCGATGTGTCGACGGGCGAATTTCGACTGGCGACGACGAGCGCCGCCGACGCGGAAGCGACTATCGCGCGTTTCGCTCCGCGAGAGGTGATCGTGGAAACCGGAGCAGCGCCGATCGGATTTGCTTCCGCTGCCCCGGGCAGTGAGGGACCGCTCGTTGTCTCGCGAGATGGATGGCATTTCGAGCCGGCGCTCGGCGACGAGAAAATGCGGCGGCACTTCGAAGTGAATTCCCTCGATGCCTTCGGCGTCCAATCGGATGACAACGTAGCGCTCGGCGCCGCGGGAGCCCTCCTCGGCTACCTCGAAGAGTTGCAGCCGTCGGGAGTATCGCATCTCGCGCGGCCGAGAATCGAGCGGGCGGGTCACCACATGCCGCTCGATGAAATGACGCGCCGCAACCTCGAGCTGGTGGAATCGCTGCGCGGAGGCGACACCAACGGAACGCTCATCGCCGTCCTCGACCGAACGCTGACGCCGATGGGGGCGCGCCTGCTTCGCCAGTGGCTGCTGGCGCCCCTGACCGATGTTGCGGAGATCGCCCGCCGCCTGGACGGCGTTGAGGCGTGCACCGATGACATAAAGCGTGCAAGGCTTCGTGCCGAGCTCGACGGTGTCCGGGACATAGAGCGGCTTGCCGGCAAAGCAGCGGCGGGACGCATATCGCCACGAGAGCTTGGCGCTCTTCGGGACTCCATGTCGCGTCTCCCGAGAGTGGAGAAGGCAGTCGCTGCCGTGGGCGAAGGGAAGCGCGATCACGTCCTCTCCGACATGCTTGACGAGTGGGAGAATTGTGACGACCTGTGCGCCGAGCTCACGAAAAATCTCGTCGACAAACCGCCGCTAGCGATCGGCGAAGAGCCGAGCATCAGGGCGGGTGTCGATCAATCATTGGACGAGTGGCGGGCGCTGCGCGACGGCGGCCGCGACGGAATCGCATCCATTCAGGCAGAAGAGCGCGCGAGAACCGGAATCAGCTCGCTGAAGATCGGCTTCAACAAAGTCTTCGGCTACTTCATCGAAGTCACGAACACCAACAAGCACCTCGTTCCCGCGGATTATCAACGGCGGCAAACTCTGGCCGGTGCGGAGCGTTACGTGACGCCGGCGCTGAAGGAATATGAAGAGCGAGTGCTGTCGGCTGCCGAGCGAATCGAGTCGAGAGAGCGTGAACTTCTCGATCATTTGCGCGACGCAGTAACAAAGAACACCGCACGCGTTCAGAAGGGCGCGCAGGCAATCGCAAATCTCGATGTTCTTGCGAGCCTGGCCGAGGTCGCCGTTCGCGAGGGCTACACGCGTCCGACGCTCACCACGGATTTTTCGCTCGAGATAAGAGGAGGCCGGCATCCCGTCGTCGAGCGCATGATGCCGCGCGAGAAATTCATTCCGAACGACGTCCTTCTCGACGAAGGTGCGCGCGTCGTCATCCTGACGGGGCCGAACATGGCGGGAAAGTCGACGATACTCCGCCAGGTGGGCCTGATCGTTCTGATGTCGCAGGCGGGAAGCTTCGTCCCAGCGTCAAGCGCAACGATAGGAATCGTGGACCGCCTCTTCACTCGTGTCGGCGCCAGCGACAATCTCGTGCGAGGTCAATCCACGTTCATGGTGGAGATGGCGGAGACGAGCGCGATTCTGCACTCCGCGACGAGCCGGAGCCTGGTTCTTCTTGACGAGATCGGGCGAGGCACATCCACTTATGACGGAATCTCGATCGCCTGGTCCGTTACCGAACACCTGCACGATGTGACCGGCTGCAAGACGATCTTTGCGACGCACTATCACGAGCTCACGCAGCTCGAGGGACAGCTAGCCGGTGTTCGGAATTACAACGTGCAGGTGAGAGAAGTCGACGATCGCATTTTGTTCGTGCACCGGCTGCAGCGCGGCGGCGCCGATCGGTCATACGGAATCGAGGTCGGACGTCTCGCTGGACTCCCGCCATCGGTTCTGTCTCGCGCGAAGGTGTTGCTGAAGCGGCTGGAAGCGGAACAACTGGCGGGTCCGGCAAACAAAACCGGGCCGCGCGAAGAAAGCGCCGAGCAGCTTGGCTTTTTTCAGCCGCCGAACCCAATCATCGGCGAGCTTGCTGCGCTTCACCCGGAGCAAATGACTCCTATTCAGGCGCTAGAGCTTCTCGATCGCCTCGTCCGTCGCGCGGTGCAAGGGTAGATTTCGGAAATGACGCGAACGATCTGGCGGACATCGCTGAGCCTTGCAGCGATCCTCGCGGGCTGCGGGAAATCCGGAAGCGGTGACCCGGCGATTCAAACGGTCGGAAGACAGCCGGACGTCGCTCCGGGAATGCTCAACAAGGAGCTTCCGTTTCGCTACCCGCCGGCATTGTTTGCCCAGAAGGTTCAGGGAAACGTCATCCTCCGGATATTCATCAATCGGGAAGGCGCGATCGTTCCCGAGTCGACACACGTCGCCGAGACTTCGGGATTCAGCGCTCTTGATTCCGCAGCGGTGAAAGGCTCGCGCGAGCTGAAGTTCACACCCGCGACGATCGCGAATTCGCCCGTGGCAGTCTCGATCTTGCTGCCGGTTTTCTTCAGATATCCTGGAGCTCCGCCACTTCCGGGCGACACGGTACTGAAAGGGGCGCCGGTCGCGAGCAGCACGGCGTCGGCCATCGATTCTGCAGCAATTCGTGATTCGATCGCCAAGGCAGCCGAAAAGTCCGCGGCGACGACAACGCCGAAGCCAAGCGCACGAAAGTCGCGCAGATAACATGACCGTCGAGCGCAACCGCCGGCCTTACGCGAACGTTCTGGAGACCGTCGGCTGGACCCCGCTCATTCGTCTCAATCGAATTACTCGCGGCATCAGCACTCCCGTCTTTGCCAAGGCGGAGTTCTATAATCCCGGCGGGTCGGTCAAGGATCGCATCGGTCTGCCAATCATCGAGCGCGCCGAGCGGGAAGGAAAGCTCAAGCCGGGCGGCACGATCGTCGAAGGCACGAGCGGAAATACGGGTGTCGGCCTTGCGATCGCAGCGGCCCTTCGCGGCTATCGCTGCATTTTCACAATGCCGGACAAGATGTCGCAGGAGAAAGTGCGGCTGCTCAAGGCATTCGGCGCGGAAGTGATCATCACTCCGACGGCCGTTCCGCCGGATCACCCCGATAATTACGTCGTGATGGCGAAGCGCATCGCGAGCGAAACTCCAAACGCGGTGCTCGCCGACCAGTTCTACAACGACGCCAACCCGGAAGCGCATTATGCGACTACGGGCCCGGAGCTGTGGGAGCAGACCGATGGACGAATAACACACTTCGTTGCGGCCGCGGGAACCGGCGGAACGCTCACCGGCGTCGGTCGTTATCTGAAGGAAAAAAATTCGAACGTCAAAATCATCGCCGGGGATCCAATCGGGTCGATTCTGGCCGAGTACTGGCGAAGCAAGGGGAAGGCGAAAATGGAAGGCGTACCGTACAAGGTCGAGGGCATCGGTCAGGACAAACTTCCCGGAACACTCGACATGTCGGTTATCGACGACTATCGCACGGTGAGCGACAAGGAATCATTCACAATCGCGCGGCGGCTCACGCGTGAGGAAGGCTTGTTCGTCGGCGGATCGTCGGGGTTGATAGCGTCGGTCGCGCTCGCCGTTGCCCGTGAAGTGAACGACCCGAAGGCGATGGTGGTCACGATACTGTGCGACACAGGAGAGCGATATCTCTCCAAACTCTACAGCGACGAGTGGATGCGGGAGAACCAGCTTCTCGACGTTCCCCGACAACATCTGCATCAGGTCATGGGCAGAAAGAGCGGCGCGCGCGCCGTGATCAGCGTGCCTCCGGCCGCATCGGTGAGACAGGCGCTCGGGCTGATGAATCTCCACGATGTGTCGCAGCTGCCGGTGATGGACGGCAAAAGCTGCGTGGGGTCCGTGAGCGACTGGTCGCTTTCGCAGAAGAGCCTGGAAAACGGGAAGCTGCTCGAGTCCCCCGTCAGTGAAGTGATGGACTCGCCCTTTCCAATCGTCACCGCCGATCAGCCCGTGGATTCCGTCGTCAAGCTGCTGTCGAAATCGAATCCCGCCGTTCTCGTTCAGGAGAACGGCGCGGTGCAGGGGATAATCACCCGCTCCGACATGCTCGACTTCGTCATGTCGCGCTGATGAAGATCACCGTTCTGCTCGGCGGTACATCCGCCGAACGAAATGTTTCGCTCGCGTCAGGCGTACGAATCGCCCAAGCGCTGCGATCGCGCGGACACGACGTGATCGCGCTCGACCCGGCAAGCGGGGTGATGAGTGCGACAGACGAAAAGGCGCTGCGTGACAGCAAAGTCGGAACGGAGCCGCCGAGCCTCGAATCGCTCTCGAAGTTTTCGAAGGGGGCGTTTCTGCCGACGCTGACGACGATGAAGGAGATTACGACTGCCGACGTCGTGTTTCTCGCTTTGCACGGCGGACAGGGAGAAGACGGCACCATTCAAGCGCTGCTCGACATGGCGGACGTCGTGTACACGGGAAGCGGGCACCTTTCCAGCGCGCTCGCCATGGACAAGGATCTCTCGAAAAAACTCTTCCGTGATGCCGGAGTTCAGACAGCCGACTGGCTGATGGCTCCGGCCAGCGTTGAAGAGGTCGAGGGGATGCTCGGCCTGCCCGTAGTCGTAAAGCCGTCGAAGCAAGGCTCAACCGTCGGTCTGAGCATCGTCAAAAAAAGAAGCGCGCTGAAAGGCGCGATCACGGAAGCGTTGAAGTACGACGACGAGGTGATGATCGAGCGCTTCGTGCCCGGGCGGGAGCTTACAGTCGGCGTTCTCGGTGACATCGCACTGCCTGTCGGCGAGATAAAACCGAAGCACGAGATCTACGACTACGAGTGCAAGTACACGGCGGGAATGGCGGAAGAGGAATTTCCGGCGAAGATCGCACCGGAGGCGGCGGCGCACGTACAGCAGCAGGCGCTGGCGGCATTCCGGGCGCTCAAGCTGAGAGGATATGCGCGCATCGATTTCCGGCTGACCGCCGGCGGAGAGTTCTTCTGCCTCGAAGCGAACACGCTTCCGGGTATGACCGAGCTGAGTCTCATTCCGCAGGGCGCTGCGGCGATGGGGATCGACTTTTCCGAGCTCTGCGACAGAATTGTTCAGCTCGCGGTAAGATAGGAACACCCCCTCCCCGGGCGTGTCTTAGAAGAAGGATCTAACACCGAATGACCGACACCTACAGCGAGTCGCCGACGAGCGGGCCTTCGATGGCCGGTGCACCAGTCGTGAAATGGCTCCTCGGTCTCAATGTCGCCGTGTTTCTGCTCCAGACGACGCTCGTTGCACCGGACACGATCTACGGCACACTCGGACTCGACCCGGCGAGCTTTCCGGCGAAATGGTGGACCGCAGTCAGCTACATGTTCGTGCATGCCGGATTGCTGCACCTCGCGATGAACATGGTGACGTTGTGGATGTTCGGCACACGTCTCGAAGAGGCATGGGCGAGCCGGACCTTCCTTTACTTCTACATTTGGTGCGGGATCGGAGGCGCCGTCACCCACCTGCTTTTCGCGCGAGATGCGGGACTGGTCGGAGCGTCGGCGGGGGTAAGCGGAGTGCTGATGGCGTACGGATTCAGATGGCCGGAGGATCGGGTCTATCTGTTCGGCGTGTTTCCGACGCGTTCGCGATGGCTTGTGGTGTGGATGATCGCGATCAACATCGCAATCGGCCTCTCCGCGAACACGCTCATCGGCTGGAAAGCGCATCTCGGGGGTCTCGCATTCGGTTGGCTCTTTCTTCAGGCAAGGTCTCCGGAGGGGTCGGGGAGAATGCGTCGCTGGGCTGCTGTGCTCCCGGAAGATCCCGATGCGATGCCGCGTGCAGTTCCGAAACGGGGGGCTTCGACGGCGGGGACGACGACGCATAGCTATGGATCCCCGCGTGCGGCAGACGTGGGCACAGCGACAAAAACAGCTAAGGCAATGCAGAAAAAGTCGTCGACGGCGGAGAACGCGGCGAGACTGAATTCGATTCTCGACAAGATTTCCCAGTCGGGCATTGAAAGTCTCAGCGTGGAGGAGCGGAGCCTGCTCGATGACGCGTCGCGGGAGCTTAGGCGCCCCGGAAACGACTGAGGCCGGTATCGACTAATTTTCGGCGATGCCTCAGCCGGAACTTCTGGAAACCTTCCCGAATCCCTATCCCGATCGGGATTACGAAATCCACATGGACTGCACCGAGTTCACCTCGCTATGTCCATTGGGGGGCATCGAGAGCGACGCGGCGGAGCTCGCCGTTCTAAAAGGAGGCGCACCGGATTTCGGAACGATCCGTATTACATATGTACCAGCCGCCCAGTGCGTAGAGCTGAAAAGTCTGAAACTCTACCTGTGGAGCTTTCGCAACGATGGAATTTTCTATGAGCGCGCGGTAAACCGGATCCTGGACGACGTGGCGGGCAAGATTCAGCCGAAGTGGATGCGCGTGATTGGAGATTTCAACGTTCGCGGCGGGGTGAAGTCGGTGATAACCGCCGCGCGCGGCTCCACGCCGAGCGAGCGAGTGGAAGGCGTTGCCTGAACATCACAATGCGTTTTAATTGTTGCCTCCGGCGCGATGTCAGCTCCGGCACGGCTAGGTAGCTCAGTTGGTAGAGCAGCGGACTGAAAATCCGCGTGTCGGCGGTTCGATTCCGTCCCTAGCCACTTACATCATCATCATATAGTAGTCATGTCCGCTCGAACGGCGGCGCATTAAAAGGAAAACCCGGCGGTTGCCGGGTTTTTTTGTCAGACAGATGTGCGCGGCTTGATCCGTGGTTTGCCCGTCCACTCGACGTGCGAAGGCGAAGCGCCTCCGACAGGGGACTCCGCCGGCTGCGGTGCAGGAGTCGGGGTCTCCGCGTTGGCGGATGGAATCCACTCTTCGGCCCACGTGGCGATCGCGTCGAGAGCCTTCTCCAGCGACTTGCCCTTCTTCGTCAGCTCGTACTCGACGCGAACCGGGGTTTCCGGTACCACGCGCCGGGCGACTACTCCCTCGCCTTCCAGCTCCCTCAACCGTTCGGAAAGCATGCGATCGCTTATGTCTGGAATCGCCCCGCGGATGGTTGCGTAGCGGGTGGGGCCGTGCAGGAGCGTTTTTATGATAGCACCTGTCCAACGGCTGCCGATCAGCTCGACAGCTTGATGGAATCGACTGCAAACAACTTCAGTTGGCCTTTTCACTGGGTTAACCTACGAAATTGGACGCGTTGACACAAGTAACTTACTTTATTATATTACCCTACGATTCATTAGTCCACCCCAGTCATCGCACTTTTTTGGAGGTTTCAAATGTCTGCAGCTGTAGCGACGCCGGAAACGGGCGCCAAGAGCGCATGGAAGCTGGATCCCATGCACACGAACGTCGAATTCTCGGCGAAGCATCTGATGATCACGACGGTTCGCGGCAGGATAGTCGACGTGGAAGGCACGATTTACACGGATGAGAAGAATCCGGCGAATTCTTCAGTCGAGGCCGTCCTGAAGGGAGCGAGCATCGACACGCGGGTCGAGCAACGCGACAACCATCTCCGCTCCGCGGATTTCCTGGATGTCGAGAAGTTCCCCGAAATCACCTTCCGCAGCACGCGCATCGAAGGATCGCGTGAAAACTTCAAGCTCACTGGCGACCTGACCATTCGCGGAACGACGCGTCCGATCACGCTCGACGTGACGTTCGAGGGGCGTGCGAAAGATCCATGGGGCGGAGAGCGCGTCGGATTCACGGCGGTGGGGAAGATCGACCGCAGGGAGTTCGGTCTGACGTGGAACCAGATGCTCGAAGCAGGCGGCGTCACCGTCTCCAACGAGATCAAGCTCAACATCGACGTCGAAGCGGTAAAGCAGGGCTGAGAACTTCTCGCGCTCCGGGGCGGCCGCGTCTAATTTATTGACGCGTCAACCAAACCCCGGAGCGAGTTTTTTTTTATGCGGAGCTTCGTTGCATTCCTCGCCATGGTCATTCTGGCGCCGAACAGCGCGTTTGCGCAGTGCAAGGTTTCGAGCAGCAGCAATGAGGGGAAACTGCTGGCGTTTTATGTCGCCCCGCTTGCGTTCGCGCCGGCGCTGTCGCCAGAGCAGATGCCGGCCGGCGCGGTGCGTATCGGCTTCGAGGCGGAGTACCTGCCGAAGCCGAGCGCCGAGATCCAACGGACCGGGAAATGTTTCCTTCAAAAGAGCGAGCACACGTCCATCTCGCCGGTCTTCGGCAGGCCGCGCGTCACCATCGGCTTGCCGGGAGGATTTGCGGTCGAGGCGAGTTATCTCCCGCCTATCAAGATCGCCGACGCGAAGCCGAACATGGGGAGCGTCGCGATCTCGCGGGACCAGCACTTCGAGACGGGAACGGCCGCCGGCGACGTCGACGTGATGGGTCGGGCTCATGCGACATTCGGAAATGTCAAAGGCCCGATAACGTGCCCAAAAAGCTCTCTCCAAACGACGGACGCATCGAAACCCTGCTACGGGACAACGCCATCGAACGACACTTTTCATCCGGAAATGTTCGGCGCCGAACTGGTGGCAGGAATTCATCCGGGCAACGGGCTTTTCCAGTACTACGCCGGCGCCGGAGCGAATCGAATCAATCCGCATTTTCAGGTCGGCTTCACGGATGGAACCGGGCACGTCGATCACACTCAGGTTCAACTGGAGAAGCCGGCGACACGCGTAACCCTCTTGGCGGGTGTAACGTCGAAACCAACGTCACGTCTAGATTACGGCCTCCAGGTGTACTCAGCGCCCGCGGACGCAACGACTTTCCGCTTTCACGCCGGCTTAAGCTTCCGGTAGAGAGGGCGGACCGCGGCACGAAACCTGAAACCCATCTCTCGACCTATCACGCGAGAGGGAGAGATGAAAAGCAATTGGCAGCATCAGAAAGAAGCGACTACAACCGATCAGCGAAACCGGCACCGCGACGAGCAGACGACAGAGCTCGAAAAACAGAAACTGCACGGGGACGCCGAATCGGACCGCGCCGAAAAACTCGAGCTGAAGAAGAAACATTCAACCGAATCCGCGGAAACGGAGGAGTCGGACGGCGACTGAGTTTCCGCACGCGAGAAACGGTCCTGAGAGAGGGCAGGCTGGCGAGGATTCGCTCTGCCAAACACATTCGGGCGAGTAGCTTTCCAGGGATGACCTGGCAGGCTCGCCGCACAGCCGGCACATCCCTACGTTGATCAGCAATCGTGGCAAGCGTACTCCCGCCTGAGTCCCGTACAACATTCCTGAAACGTCTTCTCCGCCGCTCCAAAGATGGGGCGGGAGAAGAGCTCGTCGGCCCCATCCGCGGAGAGGTCCTCGGAGCTGAACGGCTGGGTGAGCGAGCACGAATCGTCGCGCGCCAGCACCGGCTTCTGCCTCCGCAAAAAGGGCGCGGGCCGGGTCCGCTGCTTCTCAGGCTCGAAGACACACGCGCGGTTCTCGGCAGAATTTTTCGCGAGCTCAGCGACGGGGCGGAAGCGGGGCTCGACATCAGCCCGGCGGGCGATTGGCTGCTGGACAATTTTTACATCGTCCAGGAACATATTCGGGAAATCCGGACGAACCTTCCCGAGGGGTATTACCAGGAACTTCCGAAACTCGCGACGGGTCCGCTAAAGGGATTCCCGCGCGCATATGAAGTTGCGATCGAGCTGATAGCGCACACCGAAGGACATCTCGATCTCGACAACATCACGCTCTTCGTTCGCGAGTATCAGCACATCACTCCGCTGCGAATAGGCGAGCTCTGGGCGATTCCGACGATGCTTCGCCTGGGCCTTGTCGAGAACATCCGGAGAATGGCACTGCGCGTTTCAGCTCGGCTTCGCGAAGTTCAATCCGCCGACGCGGAGGCGGCAAAACTCCGTGAAGCGAGCGAGCAATCGGCGGAAGCGCTGGCGGCGGCGCTGGCGGGCTTTGTCGATGATCATCCGCCATTCACCCCGACGTGGGTGGCGCGTTTTCTCCAGCAGGTTCGTTCATATCAGACGAATTTCACGCCACTCGTCTGGCTCGAGCAGTGGATAGCGGAAGACGGACCGAGCGCGGAAGAAGCAGCGACCCGATCGAACAGGCGTGTAGCGCTCACGCAGGTCACGGTCGCGAACAGCATCAGCAGCCTGCGAACGATCGCGCGGCTTGACTGGCGGGATTTTGTCGAATCGCAGAGCGCGACGGAAAAAGTGCTGTCGAAGGATCCGGGCGGCCATTACCGGGAAATGACATTCGGGACGCGCGACCATTACCGGCACGTCGTCGAGCACATCGCGAAGCGGACGAAGCGGCCGGAGGAGAGCATCGCCGAGGCCGCGCTCTCGCTTGCACGTCAGACAAGCGACGACGGCGGGAGACGGGCGCATATTGGCTACTATCTCGTCGACGACGGCCGCCGGCTGCTCGAGCAGCAGCTGGAATACACTCCGCCGCCGAGAGAGTGGATTCACCGATGGGCGATCCTTCACCCGAACGCGATCTATTTTGGCGGGATAGCGGTATTCACGCTTACAGCACTGGCGATCGTGCTGGAAGTGACTCATCCGGTAACGCTCGCTTCGAGAATCGCGGTAACGCTCCTCACACTGCTGCCGGCGAACGAGATAGGCATCAGCATGATCAACCAGCTGGTCACGCTTCTGATGCCGCCGCGAACGCTGCCAAAGCTCGAGATGAGAAAGAGCGGCATCCCGCCCGAATACGCGACAGCGGTCGTCGTCCCCACTCTTTTCGGCAGCGTCAACGCAGTTGATGAAGCGCTGAGTCACATCGAAGTGCAATACCTCGCGAATCGTGACGACAACCTACGGCTTGCGATACTGAGCGATTTCACCGACGCGACAACGGAGCACCGGGAAGGCGACGACGAAATAATCGCACGCGCCCGGGAGGGGATCGCATCGCTCAACAAGAAGTATTCGACCGAGAAACCGGACGCATTCCTGCTCTTTCACCGGCCGCGGCTGTGGAATCCGAAACAGCGTGTGTGGATGGGCTGGGAGAGGAAGCGCGGCAAGCTTGCACAATTCAATCAGTTTCTGCGCGGCGGCGCCAAGAACGTCTTCACGACGATACTCGGCGACACATCCGGGCTCGAAAAGATCCGTTATGTGATTACGCTCGATTCCGATACCGTGCTCCCGCGCGATGCGGCGGCACTGCTGATCGGGACCATCGCCCATCCACTGAATCGGGCGGTGTACGACGCGGGAGCGGCGCGCATAGTTGAAGGCTACGGAATTCTGCAGCCGAGAGTCGGCATCTCGCTGACGAGCGCGCACCGGTCGTATTTCGCCGCGGTGCATTCCGGTCATCCTGGCGTCGATCCGTATACGACCGCGGTTTCCGACGTTTATCAGGACCTCTACGCCGAAGGCAGCTTCACCGGCAAAGGCATTTACGACGTCGATGCGTTTGAAAAGGCGACGAGCGGTCGGTTCCCCGAGAACACGCTTCTCAGCCACGATCTGATAGAGGGTGCGTACTCGCGCGCGGCGTTGGCTACCGACATCGAGGTCTACGACGACTATCCGGCGCGCTATCTGACGTTCACGCGGCGAAAGCATCGGTGGATCCGGGGCGACTGGCAGCTGATCGGATGGCTGCGCCAGATCGTTCCGGGGCCGGATGGCCCGACGCGGAATCGTCTGTCGGCAATCTCGCGCTGGAAGATCTTCGACAATCTGCGGCGCAGTCTCGTGGAACTGTCCCAGGTCGTTCTCTTGCTGGGCGGCTGGTTCCTGCTTCCCGGATCGCCGCTGAGGTGGACGGTGATCGTTCTCGCCGGCATCGCATTTCCGTGGATCTTCTCGCTATTCCTCGCGATGCTCCGCCCGCCGAGCCAGCAGTCGTGGACGGCGTATTATCTGGCGCTTGGACAGGACGCGGTGGCCAACGCGCAGCAGTTCGCGCTGGCGATCGCCTTCTTGCTGCATCAAGCGGTCGTCTCGGTAGACGCGATCGTAAGAACGTTAACGCGGCTTTTCTTCACGAAGCGGAATCTGCTCGAGTGGCAAACCGCTTCGCAGATAGAGCGGGCACTGGGCACCCGTTCGGCGCGCGAGGTGTGGCGGAAGATGTGGCCGGTGGGTGCGCTCTGCGCGGTAATCATCGTGCTGTTGCTCATGCACGACGCATCGCTTCGAAGCGTGGCGGTCGGTGACGAGGAGCGTTTCCGTTTTGTCCTGGCAACCATGCCCCTGCTCCTGCTCTGGCTCTCGAGCCCGAACCTCGCGTCGGCGCTCAGTCATCCGGCGGTTCCCGGCGAGGTCTATCTCACTGACGCCGAGCACAGGCTCGCGCTTCGATACGCGATGCTGCACTGGAAGTTTTTCGATCAATTCGTCAGCGAAGAAACACAGTGGCTGACGCCGGACAATTTCCAGGAAGATCCGAGTCCCGCCGTCGCGTTGAGAACCTCCCCGACGAACATTGGTCTGCAGCTTCTGTCGACTTTTTCCGCAGCGGATCTCGGATTCATCTCGAGAGCGGAGATGATAGAAAGAGTCGAGCGCGTCTTCCGCTCCCTGGAGCGGATGCGCCGGTATCGCGGCCATTTCTTCAACTGGTACGAGCTCGGCGACCTTCATGTTCTCGAGCCGGGCTACATATCGACTGTCGACAGCGGGAATTTTGCGGGACACCTGATCGCGCTGAAGCAGGCGTGCTTCCAGGCGATGCATGACGGCAAGTCGAGCGCGGAGGAACAGAAGCGACTCAACGCAATTGCCGGGCGGGCGCATGCGTATGCGATCGAAATGGACTTCAAATTTCTGTACGACGACCGGCGAAAGCTGTTCTCCATAGGGTACCAGGTCGGCTCGAACACGGTAGACAGCTCCTATTATGATCTTCTCGCGTCCGAGTCCCGCCTCGCATCGTTCGTCGCTATCGCCAAGGATGACGTGCCGGTGGATCACTGGTTCCGGCTCGGCCGGTCACTCACCGGCAGCGCAAAGGGACGGACGCTCGTGTCGTGGTGCGGGAGCATGTTCGAGTATCTGATGCCCGCGCTCGTGATGCAGAGCTTCCCCTTCACTCTTCTGGACCAGACAAATCTCGGAGCGGTGAAGCAGCAGGTTGCCTACGGTCAGCAGCGCGGCGTGCCGTGGGGACTCTCGGAGTCGGCGTACAACGTGCGCGACCGGGCGCACGTCTATCAGTATCGCGGGTTCGGCGTTCCCGACCTCGCGCTCAAGCGCGGACTGAGCAAGGACCTCGTCATCGCTCCGTATGCGACGATGCTTGCGATGCTCGTCGAGCCGAGAAGGGCGCTTCGCAACATGGGAGCGCTCGAGTCGGAAGGCGCGCTCGGTCCGTACGGATTCCGCGACGCGATCGATTACACCAGACCTGCGCCGGGATCGCGGAAGGCAGTCGTATCCACCTACATGGCGCACCACATCGGCATGAGCATGGTCGCCCTCGACAACGCTTTAAACCGCCAAGTGTGGCAGCGCCGCTTTCATTCGGATCCACTGGTGCGATCCGCCGAGCTCGTGCTCCATGAAAGAATTCCGCGCCGCCTCACGGTTCACGAAGTGCAGGGCGACGAGATTCCGCGTGTTCCGAGCGAAACGGAGAAACCGGCGGTGCGCGAAATCGACACGCCGCACACTCCGCAGCCGGTGGTGGCCGTGCTCGGAAGCGTCCCGTTCACGACGCTTATTACGAATGCCGGCGGTGGCTTCACGAAGTACGGGAATCTCGCCGTCACGCGCTGGCGCCACGACAGTACGCGGGACAATCACGGACAGTGGTGCTACATCCGGGATCTGGCGAGCGGACAGGTGTGGTCGGCGACTTACCAACCGACGGGAGTGGAGCCCTCTTGGTACCGTGTGTTGTTCGCGAGCGACCGCGCGACGTTCGTTCGGCGGGACGGCGGCATCGAGACGCAAACCGAAGTCGCAATTGCGTCCGACGACGGTGCCGAAGTGCGACGGGTCACGCTGGTGAACCGCACGACGACGACGCGTGACGTCGAGCTCACCAGCTACGCCGAGGTGGTGCTCGCACCGCCCGACGGGGATCGGGCACACCCGGTGTTCAGCAACCTTTTCGTTCAGACAGAATGGGTCGAAGCAACTTCGACGCTTCTCGCGACGCGGCGGCCGCGGTCGGCAACAGAAGCGCGACTATGGTGCGCGCATGTCGTCGCGACCGGACCCGAGCTCATCGGAAAGGTCACCTGCGAGACGGACCGGGCGAAGTTCGTCGGCCGCGGGCGATCGGTGAGGAATCCGGCTGCGCTCGATGCCGGAGCCGAGCTCACAGGAACGGTGGGCGCCGTGCTCGATCCGGTTTTCGCGCTGCGGGTGAAGGTGCGGATTCCGCCGAACTCTTCGGCGCAGGTTTCCTTTACTACGTTTGTCACCGACCAGAAAGAGCGGGCGATGGAAGTCGCCGACCTGTATCACGATCCTTACAGTGCGCGTCGGGCGCTCGATCTTTCGTGGGCTCAAGCGCAGGCGGAGCTACGTGACCTAGGAATGACTCCGTCGGACGCGGCACTTTACCTCGATCTCGCCGGTCACGTTCTGTATCCGCATCCCGGCTTCCGGCCCGCGCCTAGCGCCGTTGAACAGAACCGCCTCGGACAGGAAACCTTGTGGGCGCAGGGGATCTCCGGCGATTGGCCCATCCTTCTTGCGACGATCGACTCGTCCGTCGGATTGCCGAGCGTCAGGCAATTGCTGCGCACGCATCACTACTGGCGACTGAAGGGGATCGCGTGCGATCTCGTGATCCTCAACACGCATCCAATAACCTATCTGCAGGAGCTCAACGACGAGCTGCTGACGACCGTGATGGCTTCGAGTGAAGCGGGACTCCTCGATCGTCCGGGCGGCGTTTTCATCAGGCGCGCAGATCTGTTGAAGCCGGAAGAGATCACTCTGCTCAGGGCCGTCGCGAGAGTGCAGGTCGGATCCGACGGGCTCGGACTCGGAAACTTCCTCGAATTTCCCGGCGTCGAAGATCGATATCCGCCGCGCCTCGACGTCATGAACCGCGACATCGTTCCTCTCGGCACGAAGCCGATAAAACCACAGACGGAGGCGAGTGGCGAAGGACTTCAGGCCTTCAATGGCATCGGCGGCTTCAACGCGGATGGCGAGTATGAGATCCGCCTGACGGGCGCCGCGCTTCCGCCGGCACCCTGGGTAAACGTTATCGGAAATCCGGCGGGCGGGTTCTGCGTGAGCGAATCCGGCTGCGGCTCAATGTGGGCGGCCAACAGTTATTTCTACCGCCTGACGCCCTGGCACAATGATCCCGTGCGCGATCCGTCGAGTGATTGCATCTACCTTCGTGATGACGACAAGGGCGACGTGTGGACGGCAACACCGGCGCCTGTGCGTGAGCCGGTGCCATATCGCATCCGTCACGGTGCCGGCTATTCGATTTTCGATCATACGCACAAGGAGATCTCGTCGTCGTTCCGCGTCGGGATGGACGAGACGGACGCAGTGAAGATCGGCATCCTAACGCTTCGCAATGAAGCAACGGCCCCGAAGCGGCTCACGCTCACGTGGTACGTGGAGTGGGTGCTTGGCGTATCCAGGGAGCTGACGCAGTACAACGTGCAAACGACGTTCGACGAAAAGACTCAGTCGATGCTGGCGCGCAATTACTTCGATCCGCAGTTCGCGGAATATGTCGCGTTCGCTTCCGTCAGCGAGATGGTGATGTCTTATACGGCGGACCGTCGCGAGTTTCTCGGGCGGAACGGAACGCCGGCGAGCCCGGCGGCTGTCCAGCGCACCGGTTTGTCCGGGGCGACGGGGGCGACGATCGATCCCTGCGGCGTCCTCCAATTCCCGATCACGCTCGCGCCCGGAGAGACGCGCGAGATAGTGACGCTGCTCGGCGCGGCGCCATCAGAGGGCGCAGCGAAGGAAACATTGCGTCGATTGCGCGACAGGGAAAGCGCGAGCTCGGCGCTCGATTCGGCGATCGGCGCGTGGAAGCAACGTCTCGATATCGTGTCCGTTCGGACCCCCGAGCCGACATTCGATTTGATGGTGAACCAGTGGTCCCTCTATCAGGCGCTGTCATGCCGCATGTGGGCGCGGTCGGCGCTCTATCAGTCCAGCGGCGCATTCGGGTTCAGGGATCAACTGCAGGACGTCATGGCTTTCGTGTACGCGGAGCCGGAAATCTCGAGAGCCCACATACTGGCAGCCGCCTCTCGCCAATTTGTTGAAGGCGACGTTCAGCACTGGTGGCATCCGCAGAGTGGACGCGGAGTGAGGACGCGCTTTTCCGACGATCTCGCATGGCTGCCATTCTCGGTCGATCATTACGTGTCAGTCACGGGTGACGCCGGAATTCTCGACGTCGAAATTCCGTACCTGACGATGAGGCAGCTCAATGTCGACGAGCAGGAGCTGTACGATCTGCCGGAAGAAGCGGACGAAAAGGGGTCGCTCTACGACCACTGTCTCCGGGCGCTGAGAAGGGCCTGCACAACGGGTCCGCATGGACTGCCGCTGATCGGCAGCGGCGACTGGAACGACGGGATGAGCCGGGTCGGCATCGAAGGGAAAGGCGAAAGCGTGTGGCTCGCATGGTTCCTTCTTGCAACCAGTCGACACTTCGCCGAGCACTGCGCGAGCCGCGGTGACACGGCCGGGCGCGACGAGCTGCTGCGAAAAGCCGACGCCTATGCCACCGCGGTCGAAAAGAGCGGGTGGGATGGTGCATGGTACAGAAGAGCGTACTTCGACGACGGAACTCCGCTCGGTTCAAATGCGAACGACGAGTGCAAGATCGACTCTATCGCGCAGACGTGGAGCGTGATCTCGTGTGCGGGAGAGAAAACACGCGCCGACACTGCAATGCGATCGCTGTACGATCAGCTTGTTCTCCGTGAGCCACGGCTGCTGCTTCTTCTGAAGCCGCCGTTCGACAAGAGCACAGTCGATCCGGGATACATCAAAGGCTATTTGCCGGGCGTTCGCGAAAACGGCGCGCAGTACACGCATGCCGCGCTATGGGTCGTGCTCGCCGCGGCGCTGCAAGGCGACGGCGATCGTGCATTCGAGCTCTTCCAGATGTTGAACCCGGTCACGCACACGCTGACTGCCGAGGGGGTGCGCACATACAAAGTCGAGCCGTATGTGATCGCCGCAGACGTCTATACGGCGGAAGGGCACGTCGGTCGCGGTGGGTGGACGTGGTACACGGGATCCGCGAGCTGGACGTATCGCATCGCGCTGGAGGCGATACTCGGATTCACGAAGCGCGGCGAGACGTTATCCGTCGAGCCGTGCATTCCATCCCGGTGGAGCGAGTTCACGATGAGATATCGCCATCGCTCGACGACGTACAACATCACCGTTCGGAATCCAGAGGGACTCACGAACGGTGTCGCGAAGCTCGAGCTTGACGGAAAATGTATTGACGGAGCTCTACCGCTCGTCGATGACGGCGGCGAGCACGCCGTTACCGCGACGCTTTCTCGCGTTTCCTAGTCCGGCTTTTTTCCTCGCCGTCTTCAGCGGGCGGCGCGAGATCGGAAATCGCAGGTCCATTGACGACCTTGCCGTAGGGATCGAAGCGCGATCCGTGACAAGGGCAGTCCCATGTTTTCTCCATCGAATTCCACCCGACAATGCAGAACAGATGCGGACAGACAGCGGAGCGGGCATGCGTCGTCCCGTCCTCATCGCGGTAGATGGCGATCTTCTTCTTTCCTCGCCGCAGCACGGCGCCCTCGCCGCGCGAGATTTCTTCTTCGTCCTCATACTCGCCGCCGGTGAGCCAGTCCGCATACTGCTCGACGACGTTCAGGTTTTCCTTCGCAAACTCTGTTGTGGCGCCGAGCTTGACGCGAGACGGGTCGTAGAGCGACTCCCATTTGTTCTTCAGACCGAGCACGAGATCGGTAATCAGGATCCCGGCGATCGTGCCGTGCGTCATGCCGTTTCCGGAATCACCGGTAGCGATAAAAATGTGGCGGTCGGACCCCGGGTTCCGTCCGATGTAACCCATATAGTCCACGGGCTCCATTATCTGCCCGGACCACTGGTAATCAATCGACTGAATCATCGGGAAGCGCTCACGGCTCCAGTTTTCCAGGCAGCTGAAGGGCTCGGCCGATTCATTTTTCTGTCCGGTCTTATGATCCTCGCCACCGATGATAAGAATGTCATATTCGGCGGGCTTCCCATTCTGCGGCGGCGCATCCTGAAGGCGGATGTAGTGATACGGGTCGGGCGTATCCCAATAGAGACCGCGCTCGATCGACCCTCGTGGAACGCGTGCACCGATGACGTACGTTCTGTACGCCGCCTGCTTGCTGTGGATGATCAGCCAATCGTTGACGGGTGTGTTCGTCGCAACGATGATGCTGTCGGCGGTGATCACGTGCCCATCGGCAGTCGTGACCTTCGCCGGCTCGCCGTCCTCGATTTTCTCGGCGTGGGTGCCGCAATAGATCTTGCCGCCGTCGCGGACGATCGCGCGCGCGAGGCCATTCAAATACTTAAGGGGGTGAAACTGTGCCTGCCGCGGAAAGCGCAGCGCCTGTCCGGTGTTGAAAGACTCCAACGGCGCGCGGTCTCCGGGGTTGCTGTCGCCACCGAGGAAGAGATAGCCATCGAGGCGCTCAAAATCGCAATCGATCTCTTCGACGGACGCGATGGTCTCCACTTTGTCGATCGCGGCCGTGTGGCTTGCCGCCGCAATGCGCGCGCCTTCGCGTCCGTGAAGCTTCTCGATCTCGTAGTACCTGTCGTCGAGCGCAGCGGTGAGGTGGGCCGTCGTTCTTCCTGATTCGCCGCCGCCAATCGGACCGTCGTCAATGACCGCGATCTGACGTCCTGTGCGAGCGAGCAAATACGCCGCGGACATGCCGGCGATTCCGGCGCCTATGATGCAGACGTTCACGCGGAGATCGCTGTCGAGAGCCGGGAAATCGGGAACCGGCGTCTCCATCCATATCGATGTGGTGTTGCCTGAGTCGCTTGGCATTTACGGCCTTCCGGTGGTGCAAGGTGTGCGTTGCGGCTATCCAATCGGGGGCAATGCATGTGCCAACGACTGATGCAACAACGTCAATGCGCGCAGGGAAAGTCGAAACCGGGGAATCTACGATAAAGAGCGTCGTCGATTCGGAAGGGAAGCAGAGACTGCTTGAAGTTTTCGAGGATGAGGCGAGGCGATTCCCCAGCGGCTGACCGATCTAGATCGGTCGCAGCACTGCGCGTAGCGGCGCTGCATCAGCCCCGCTGAGCTTTACGGGGAATGCAATCAACTCATACGTCCCCGGCTTCACTGCGCGGAGATCGAGATTCTCGATGATTGCTGCACCGCCATCAAAGAGCAGGTGATGTATGTCGAGCGTCTTGCTCTCTTGTGGATCCACCGACGGACAATCGACGCCGAGCAGTTTGAGCCCACGCGCGAGCAGAGAGCGCAGGGCCGTGGAATTCAGATGCGGCCAACTCCCCGGGAAACTTCCATCCGCGATCGATCTGTTGGTTCGCAGAAGCAGGCGCTCGACGGGACCTGCGGCGAGGGCATCATTGATTACATCAAGCGTTATCTCATCGGAGTGCGACGAAACGTCGACGACTGTCGCGCGCCCGATAAAGGAATCGAGCGCGAGCTTTTCCGTACCCTCCGCGCCGTTGCGAACGTGCAGCGGCGCGTCGGCATGCGTTCCGACGTGCGGGCTCGACGTGATGGACGAAACGTTGACGCTGGCGCCCGCGGAAATCGACCGTGGCCAACCGCACGAATAGGGAGTATCGCCCGGCCACGGAGGCGTAACCGGACTGAGCGCTACGCTTATGTCGTAAAGACGCGTCCGCTTATTGCCCGACAAGCTTCCTGGCTGTCTCGACGAGCTTGTCGACGGTAAGCTCGAGCTCCTTGTAGATCGTCTGATAAGGAGCGGATGCACCGAAGCGATCGATTCCGAGCACGACGCCGGTGTCACCGACCCAGCGGCGCCACGACATCGGGTGAGCGGCCTCCATCGCGATGCGCTTCACGCCGACTGGCAGAACACTGTCCCGGTATGCCTGATCCTGACGCGCGAAAAGCTCGTGACTCGGCATGCTTACCGCGCGTGCGCGAATACCCGACGCTTCCAACTTCTTTTGCGCATCGAGAACGAGCGCGACTTCGGAGCCGCTCGACATCAGCACGACCTGCGGCTGTCCGCCGGGAGCATCGGCAAGCACGTAGGCGCCGCGCGCCGTTCCCGAAGCAGACGCGTAGATCGACCGGTCGATGAATGAGAGCTTCTGCCGGGTAAGAACGAGTGCGACGGGACCGTGCTGGTGCTTCAGCGCCGCACGCCACGCTTCAGCGGTTTCCGAAGCGTCGGCGGGTCGAATGACCGTCATGCCGGGAACGGATCGCAGTCCCGTGAGCTGCTCCACCGGCTGATGCGTCGGCCCGTCTTCGCCGAGCCCGATTGAATCGTGGGTGAAAACGTAGATGACGTGACGCTTCATGAACGACGCGAGGCGTATCGGCGGGCGCATGTAGTCGGAGAAGATCAGGAAGGTCGCGCCATAGGGAATCATGCCGCCGTGCAGCGACATGCCGCTCATGACAGCGCCCATCGCGTGCTCACGAATTCCAAAATGGAAATTGCGGCCGGCATAATTCTCGGCGCTGAAGCTCTTTTCATTCTTGATGATCGTGTTCGTCGAACCGGCGAGATCGGCGGATCCGCCGAGCAGCTCCGGAATTTTTGATGCTATGGCGTTGATCACCGTTCCCGATGCGGCTCGGCTCGCGACGTTCCCGTCTTTCGCGGTGAAAACCGGCAGCGCGCTCTCCCAATCGTCCGGCAACCTTCCGTCGAGCCGTCGCTGGAGCTCGGCCGCCAGGCCGGCGTTCGCGCTCTTGAATGAAGCGAAGCGCGTGTTCCATTCAGCATGCGACCGAGCGCGTTCTTGCGCCGCACTCCGCCACGCAGCGAGCGCCTCCGGCGCAACGAAGAAAGGCTCGAGAGACGGATAACCCAGCGCCTGTTTGGTGAGCTTGATTTCCTCATCGCCAAGGGGAGCTCCGTGCGCCTCGGCGGTGTCGTGCTTGTTCGGGCTGCCAAATGCGATGTGCGATCTGATGATGATCAGCGAAGGCTTCGACGTCTCCTTCTTTGCGGCGTCGACCGCGCGATCGATAGCAGCGAGATCGTTGGCATCGGCGACATGCTGCACATGCCATCCGTAACCGGTGAAGCGCGTCCCGGTATCATCGCTGAAAGTCAGAGCGGTATCGCCTTCGATTGTGATGTGATTGTCGTCGTAGAACCCGATCAACTTTCCGAGCTTGAGATGGCCGGCGAAGGAAGCGGCCTCGTGCGAGAGGCCTTCCATCATGTCGCCGTCACTGGCGATGAAGTAGGTGTGGTGATCGATGACGTTGTGGCCGTCCTTGTTGAACAGCGCCGCGAGATGCGCTTCACCGACAGCCATTCCGACGGCGTTCCCAAATCCCTGGCCAAGGGGACCGGTCGTAGTCTCGACACCGGGCGTGTAACCGTACTCGGGGTGTCCGGGAGTCTTGCTCTCCCATTGGCGGAACTGCTTCAGGTCGTCGAGTGTCAGCTCATAGCCGGTGAGGTAGAGCACGCTGTAGAGCAGCATCGACGCATGACCGGCGGACAAAACAAAGCGATCGCGATTGATCCACGACGGATCGGCGGGATCGTATCGAAAGTGCCGCGTCCACAAAACGTACGCGAGCGGGGCGAGCGCCATCGGCGTGCCGGGGTGTCCGGAGTCCGCTTTCTGCACGGCGTCCATCGCGAGCACCCGGATGGCGTTTATGCAGAGTGCAGTCAGGTCCGCGGTCGCCGGTGGCGGCGACGGCTTTGCGCTCTGCGTTTTCGTGGAAGGAGGAGTAGATGAAGCGGTCATCGAGCAGGTTCGTCTCGGGTAGGCGGAAAAGCTAGCGTTTCACCGGCCGGATTGCATTTCGTACCATCGGGCTGCATCGCCGAAGCTGATAAGATCACTCTCGTGGCCGCCGGTTCCATGAAGCAGGACCAAAGTTGCACCGGAACGCGGTCCGCTCGCAGGCACGAATCGATGTACGAATCCTGGCGCTTCACGCGCGGGACCGGGGTGCGCGGCTGCGCTCATGCGTTCGGCCCGTGCAGCTCCAGCACCGGGTGGATGTTGGGAAGAAGCGCCTCTATCTCGAAGCGGCGCGGCTCCAGCCACGACGGGAGCTTGAGAGAATGTCCGAGAGATTCCAGCGGCTCGTCGACAGTGAACCCGGGAGGATCCGTCGCAATCTCGAACAGCACGCCACTCGGCTCGCGGAAATAGATCGAGCGGAAGTAATCGCGATCCAACACGGGCGTAACGGTCATCCCAATTGAAGTCAACAGCTCGCGTGCTTCGAGCTGCGCCGTTTCATCGGCAGCGCGGAAAGCAACGTGATGAACCGTGCCCGTGCCCATCGTTCCGCGCCACAAACCCGGCACGCAGCGCAGGTCCACGATAGTTCCCGGGCCTTCGTCCCCGGCTGCATATCGATAAATGCTTCCCTGTTCGCGAACGAGGCGAAACCCCATCGTTCCGGTGAGAAGCTTTGCCGTGGCCTCGCAGTCGTCCTGCCACAACGTCACCGAATACAGCCCGCGAATCGCATGTTCGGCGGGCACAGGTCCACCCGGCCATCCCTCGCGCGACGCCGCGCTCGAATGAGCGACGAGCTCGCACATGAACTCATCGCGATCCTTGAATGCAATGACGCGCTCGTCTTCATATCGCGAAACGGGAGGAGAAAACTCGACGCGCTTGTTGACGAAGCGGTCAATCCAAAAGCCGACGGCGCTCGGGGGTATAACGAACGAAATTACCGATGCCTGTCCGGCGCCCTGGCGTCCCTTGCGGGCGTCGGGCCATGGGAAAAAGGTGAGGATGCTTCCCGGGTGCCCATATTCGTCGCCGTAATAAAAGTGATACGTCGTCGGGTCGTCGAAATTTACCGTGCGTTTGACGAGACGAAGGCCGAGCATGCCTGCGTAGAAGTCGACGTTGCGCTGGGGATCACCGGCGATGCCGGTGACGTGATGGATGCCGGAGGCTCTGAAGTTTGCGTTACTCACACTTCAGATGAATGCGAGCAACGCCTATGCCGCAATCGGGTTTTGGAACGGCTGCCGTGATACTGCCCGCAACTGCCGCGGATCAGCGCGGCGGATGGAGAATCCGGTCGATCTGATCGCGCGCGTCGACGAGGTGCACGCGTGTTTCACGGTCGGCAGCCCGCGATATGGCAGAACGCAATCGGGAGTCGAGATCAGTCAGCTCGCCGCGAAGCAGCGCGCGCGCGTCCGTTGATCCGACCCTCCTTGCGAGAAAAATTGGGATCCTGAAAGAAGTGGCCGCGGGTTGTGGTGACAAGCGGCTGGCGATCTGATCGATGTACGACCGCTGGAGGTTTCTGCGGAACGCGTCGATCTTCACCGGCCCGGCGTCGAGCTCACTCCAGATTCCGCGGCGCAAATCATCGAGCATCTCGCCGAGCGTGTAGACCTGCGAGCGGTTCGACGCGAGAGCTTCGTATTCGACGAGCCGGGCCATGCGCGATACATCGAGCAGGCTCGTGAGGATCTCCGTCTGCGCCGACCGGATCCGGTCGAGAGCGCCTTCAGGCTCGATTCGCCGCAGGACCCGGTCGTCCAGCAGATATGCAGGGGTGCGAAACGCGTTCTCGTTCAGGAACTGCATTGCCCCGCGTTGACGCGACCGCGACAGTGGAATGAAACGCGGACCCGGCTGGGTGCCGTACCTCTCCCGCGTTTCTGCGCCGCCGACGATGTTGGTGACATGCGTCATCTCGGTGGACCACTGACCGAGAAGACTGTTGTAGAGCGACTCCAAATCATCGTTGTTCTGCCCCGGGCCCTCGGACGCGGGGATCAGCATCGGCACGATTCGCTTGATGTTGCGGAGCCCATATCCAGTCGACTTCACCGCGTCGGCGTCGCCGACGGCCTCCGTCTGCTCGGCGAAGTCGGCCCCCCGGCTTCTTGACGTAGAAAAGCGGAACCACGGTACTGTATCCTGCATGCGAGCCCAGGAATCGAGAGCCGGCTTCTCCTCATCCGGCGTGTGCGCGCCGGGAATCGGCTTGTAGCCCCACATCACAGCGAACCGGTCATACGGCCCGACGCGCAAAACCAGATCATTCACGTCGACGTGATCTTCGGGCTGCGCGACATAGTCATAGCGCGCGTAGTCCATGATGCTCGGCGCAAATCCCATTCGATGGACCCACGTTGCGCTGCGAACGGAATCGGCCGGGTAGAGCGCGCTCGCCTTCATGTTGTGCTGAAAGCCGAGCGTGTGGCCGACCTCGTGCGCGACAACCGACTGAAGCAGGCGTCCCATCAACGAGTCGGGAAGAGGCAGCTGGCGCGCTCGAGGATCGAGCGGAGCGACCTGCGTGAAATACCAGGAGCGCTCCTGGTTCATGATGTTGTGATAGATGGAAATCGATCCATTCAGTATCTCGCCACTGCGGGGATCATGTACGTGCGGGCCGTAAGCGTTCTCAATGCCTGAGGCAACCCAGCGGATCATGTTGTGACGAATGTCCTCCGGTGACCAGTCGGGATCCTCGGCGGCGGAGGGCGCGTCGCGCGCGATGATCGCATTGCGGAAACCGGCCGTCTCGAATGCGGACTGCCACTCTTCCACTCCGCGTTTGATCCATGGACGCCACTGCAGCGGCGTCGCCGGATCGATGTAGTAAACGATAGGTGCGGCAGGCTCCGAGATTTCTGCGGAGGAATCCTTTTTCTCGAGGCGGTAGCGGGTTATGTAGCTGCGGTGCGCGGCACGGTGCTGGGCAGTTCCAAAATCGAGATGACTGACCGAGAAGTAGCCGACGCGCTCGTCAAAGAGGCGCGGCGAAATCGGGCGATCGGGAAGTCGAACCATGCTCCAGTGTGCCAGCACGCTAACCGACGGCGTGGCCCCACCGGACGAAAGGCCGCTGCGTCCGCCTAGCGGCGTGAATGTCTGCGTCGCCTCAATCTCGACGTTGTTCGGAAAAGAAATCGCGCTTTCGATGAACGAGCGGCGCTCGTCTATCGAGCCGCGCGATCCGGAAAACTCCGGCAGACTCGTCGTGTAAAGTCGGGTGACATCGATGACCGCGGCGCTGTCGGGACCGTACGCCTCGACGTTGAACGTTGCGACAATCGGGGGATAGTTGGAATTGGTAACAGCGCGATATACGGGCAGGGTCGTGTCGGCAGTGATTTCATAAGTAGGACTTCGCAGTACGACGCGGTTGCCGTGGCGCTCCCAGCGGAGCACGCGCTCGGTGAACTCGTCGCCGGTGTTGGCGCCCGAGCTCGGGTCGTTGGATGATCTGGCGAGGCGGCCGACGAGGAGCATTTCGCGATTGAGCTCCTTCGAGGGAATCTCGAAATACAGCTTGTCGCCAACGCGGTGGGTCGCGAGCAGGCCGGTGCGTGTTTTCGCGTCGCGCGTGACGACCTTGTTGTAAGGCCTAACCGGCGACTCTCCGTGCGAGCTGTCGGCGGTTGAGTCGGGCGATTTCGCGCCCACGGCGACTGATGGAGTGGGACGCAGAGGGCCGATATGAAAAAAACAGCCGGATGACAAAACCGACACCGCCGCGAGCCGCAGCAGTCGAGACAAGTGCGTGTTCATTGTGAAAACGGGTTTTGACGAAAGAGTAGAGGTAACGGGTGCGGCGGGCGAGGCGAAGCGCGCCTACGGAATTGGGGCTCCGCTAACCGCCATTCCCATCGAGTGGTACCCCTTGTCCACGTAAATGGTGGCACCGGTTATACCGGTCGCGAGATCGCTCGAGAGAAATGCGGCCGTCGACCCAACTTCCTCGGGACGCAACGGATCGGTGAGCGGTGAGTTCGCCGCGCAGTATTCCACCATTTTCTCGATGATGCCGATCGCGCTCGCGGCGCGTGACGCCCATGGGCCGGCGGAAATGGTATTGACTCGCACGCCGAATTTCCGGCCGGCCTCGAACGCCAGCACGCGGGTGTCGCTCTCGAGCGCAGCTTTGGCGGAAGACAATCCTCCGCCGTAACCCGGAATGACCCGCTCGCCTGCCATGTAAGTAAGCGAAAGGAACGAGCCGCCCTTTCGCATCAGCGGCGCGATGCGATTGACCATCGCGACGAGTGAATAGGCGCTGACGCTGACAGCGGTCAGATATCCGCTTCTCGTCGTTTCCAGGAGAGGCTTTCCGCGGTCGAGCAGGTTGTAGAAGATGTTCAGCGCCGGCGGCCACGTTCCGACGACGACCGTTGCGCCGGCCTCGGCGAGAGATTTGGCTATCGCAAAGCCGAATCCGCCGTCGTCGGCGACTCCGGCGACAAGCGCGCGCCTGCCTTTGAGGTCAATATTGAGCACCGGGTGATATCGCAATTTGCCGAAGTGTTCACAAGGGGCGTGGAGACGCGTGACGCGCAGGATATTTGCGTTGGCAGGGCGTAAGGCATTCCCCGTTTTCTCTCAGCTGAGCTGCAAATGACTTTTCGGATCCGTCTGCTTCTATTGGCGGTGCTGCTGCCTCCGCTCTTCGCACGAGCGCAGGTTGCGGATACGATTTACCGGCGGACCCCTCTATTTACCGGCCGTGATCTGGTGCTGGGAGCGAGCTTCACGGCCGCGACGATCGCGGTATCCCCGCTCGACGGGTATTTCGCCGGACTCCTTCAGGATTCATCAGTGCAGCAGAACCGCTGGCTGCATCGTGGGGCTGCCGGATTTCGCGTTCTCGGATCGCCGGGCGTCCTGGTCGCGAGCGGCGGCCTATACCTTATAGGTAGGGCGGCCAATCAGAGAAGGACCGCCGACCTCGGCCTGCACAGTGTTGAAGCGATGCTTCTCGCCGGGTTGATTGGCGGTGGGATCAAAGGCATAGCCGGGAGAGCGCGACCGTACGTAGACATCTCCAATCCGCACAATTTTCATCTCTGGCGGGGATTCAAGAGCGACGATTATCGGTCCTTTCCATCGGGTCACACGATCAACGCTTTCGCGTTCGCTTCCGCCGTATCACGCGAGACAGAAATGTGGTGGCCGCACTCGCGATGGTACATCGGATCAGCGCTGTACGGCGGTGCCACGCTGGTCGGGGTGTCACGGATGTACAACAATCAGCATTGGGCGAGCGATGTACTCGGCGGCGCCGCGATCGGGACGCTCGTTGGTCTCAAGGTCGTTCGATACCAGCACTCGCATGCGGGTAACCGGATCGATCGGGCACTTCTCTCGGTGAGCATTACGCCCGGAGTCGAAGGGGCGAAGCGCGTCTCTATCAACTTTTGACGTCGCGTGCAGGTCAACGGAATTTTCATCCTCGCCGAGCTGAAAGGCGGAGTCGCCGAAAGGATTCGCGAGGTCAATTTGCGGTACGATCCGCGGCTTGCGCGCTACAAGCCACCGCATCTTTCCATCACTGGATCGTCGGGTGTCGGTCCGATCCCACCGGATGTTCCGACGGACGAGCTCCGCGCGAAGCTCGAGCCGATTACCGATACGACCGCGCCGATCGAGCTTTCCTTCGGGGCACCGGAGCAATTTCTGCAAACGAACATCATCGTCCTGCCGCTCGATAATTACGGGCCACTGCGCGAGCTCCACGATCGCATCGCAGCGAGCGGGCTTCCGTTCATGCTGGCGAGGTACACCTTCAGCCCACACTGCACGCTGAGTCTGTATGCGACGCATGCGCCGGACATCGTGAAGGAAATCATGAAGATGAGAATCGAAGAGCCCGTGATCGTGGATGCGATCCAGCTTTATCACACGCGTGACCCGCAACCGTCGCGGCTCCTGCTCGAGCTGCCGCTGAAAGGTGGATCTCCGAAACGTTGAGAAGGCGTGGCGGGCTATGTGGATGCGGCTCATCGGCAAGTCGCTTCCCGGCCCCCGCACGACCGAGCTTCCGAAGCCGGGGAGCCGGGATTATCGCGCCCTCTTTATCAGATACGAGCGAATTGGCGACATGATCATGGCGACGTCGATCATTCGCGTCATTGCGCAAGCTTCGCCGAAGGGGACGGTCGACGTGCTGGCGACGCCGACTACCGCGCCGGTGCTCGAGAACAACCCGCACGTCGGACGGATTCTCACGCTCGATCGAAAATCATGGCTCAGCTATCTGCGTCTGATGGCGCGTCTGAGGCGCGAGCGCTACGACGTGATGGTGGACGGGCGAATAAACAATCCACCGATTTTCGCATCCACTCCGCTGCTGATGCTCGCGGGCGGCGCGAAATACCGAATCGGAGCGGGTGGTGGAAGGAATGCGGACATCTACAACATCTGCGTTCCCGCATATGAGCGCAGCACGCACTACATCGAAGGATCAAAAGCGCTCGCGGTTCCATTCGGCGTCGATCCGGCAGCGGTAAGCTGGCAGCCGGAGATTTTTCTCAGCCAGCAGGAGCGTCTTGCCGCGGACGCGAGCTGGGCTCGAATCAGAAAGTCGCCGGCAGTCGCGGGCGCGCCGGTGGCGACGAGGCGGTTGCTCGTGAACCTGTCCGCCTCCGAGCCGAAACGGCGCTGGCCCGACGACAAATTCATCGCCACGCTCCGCACACTTCGCCAGCGCTCGCCGGAGATGCCGATCGCAGTCATCGGGCTTCCGGCGGAATGGAGCAGCGTCCACCGCGTGGCGGATGCGGTCGGCGCGCTTGCGGTTCAGACGCCGAAGTTGCGCGACGCATTCGCGCTGGTCGGAGCGGCGGACATGGTTTTCACTCCGGACACGAGCATCTCGCACGCGGCGGCGGCGTTCCGGAAACCATCGCTCGTGTTGCTCAAGCGCGAGCATGCTCCTTACGCTCCATACGACACGCCCGGTGAGGTCATTCTCTGGGCGGAGGAGCAGATCAAACAGCTTCCCTACGAGAGGGTATCGGAAGCCCTCTTGAGACTGGTGTCGAATTTCGGCTAGCGCGTAAAAGCTGCGCCCCCGGCGGGTGTTTAGATTGGAGCCTGGACTACTTCAGTAACGAGAAAGGAAATCGTGCCTCCGCAATTCATCTACGTAATGAAGGACCTGCGCAAGGTGGTCCCGCCTTCGCGGGAGATTCTGCGCGGCATCTGGCTCTCCTTTTATCCCGGGGCGAAGATCGGGGTGCTTGGCGCCAACGGCGCGGGCAAGTCGTCCCTACTTCGCATCATGGCTGGCGTCGATCAGGACTTTCAGGGCGAAGCGTGGCCGCATGAAGGCACGCGCATCGGCTTTCTGTCGCAGGAGCCGCACCTCGACGAGAAGAAAAACGTAAAGGAGAATGTCGAGGAAGGGGTGAGGGAGACGCGGGACCTCCTGAAAAGCTTCGAACAGATCTCGAACAGATTCGCCGAGCCGATGTCGGACGACGAGATGACGAAACTCCTCGACCAGCAGGCGAAGGTGCAGGAGAAGATCGACGCGGTTAACGCTTGGGATCTGGACCGGAAGATCGAGATCGCGATGGACGCGCTGCGTCTTCCGCCTGCCGACGAGGACTTGAAAAAACTGTCGGGCGGTGAGCGCCGCCGAGTGGCGTTGTGCAGAACGCTTCTCGAGGAGCCGGACATGCTGCTCCTCGACGAGCCGACGAACCATCTCGATGCGGAGTCGGTAGCGTGGCTCGAGCGCTATCTCGCGGAATTTCCCGGAACGGTCGTGGCGGTAACGCACGACCGGTATTTCCTCGACAACGTCGCCGGCTGGATTCTCGAGCTGGACCGCGGCGCGGGCATTCCCTACGAGGGGAACTACAGCTCGTGGCTGGAGCAAAAGAAGACGCGGCTCGCAACCGAAGAAAAACAAGCTTCGGCTAGGCAGCGCACTCTAGAGCGGGAGCTCGAGTGGGTGCGAATGTCTCCGCGGGCGAGGCAAAGCAAGAGCAAGGCACGCATTCAGAAATACGAAGAGATGGCGACGGCAGCGGCCGACGAGAAGGTGATGCAGAATGAAATCGTCATTCCGCCACCGCCGCGGCTCGGAAACGATGTCGTCATCGCCAAGGATCTGAAGAAGGCGTACGGCGAGAACGTTCTGATCGACGGGCTTTCATTCTCGCTGCCGCGCGGAGGAATCGTCGGCGTGATCGGTCCGAACGGCGCCGGAAAAACAACGCTGTTCAGGATGATCGTGGGCGAAGAAAAGGCCGACGGCGGATCGCTGACCGTTGGCGATACAGTGACATTTGCATACATCGACCAGGCGAGAAAGCTCGACGGATCGAAGACCGTTTACGCCGAAGTCAGCGGGGGCAGCGACATCATCCAGGTCGGGAAGCGCGAAATGCAGGCGCGCGCATACCTCGCGCAATTCAACTTCAAGGGTTCCGACCAGCAGAAGAAGGTAGAGGACCTTTCCGGCGGAGAGCGCAACCGCCTCCACCTCGCCAAGCTGCTCAAGAGCGGCGGCAATCTTCTTCTTCTCGACGAGCCAACCAACGATCTCGACGTGGATACGCTGCGCGCCCTCGAAGAAGCGCTCGTCGGATTTGCCGGATGCGCGGTGGTTATCTCCCACGACCGCTGGTTCCTCGACCGTGTGGCGACACACATTCTCGCGTTCGAGGGAAATAGCGAGACGGTGTGGTTCGAGGGAAACTATCAGGCGTACAAGGAAGATCTCAGAAAGCGAAAGGGCGTCGACGCGGACCAGCCGCATCGCGTCCAATACAAGAAACTGATGAGGGCGTAAGCATGACAGCGACTATAAGACCGACCGTGGTGCCCGCGGCAGGTGTGGCGAGAAAGTCAGCAGACCCGCAGGCGGAAATGACGGCGAAGTTCAGAGCCTCGCGACTCATACCTGTGATCGTCATAGACGATCCCGCGGATGCACTTCCGGTTGCGCGCGCGCTTTCCGACGGCGGTCTGCCGATGGCGGAGATCACGTTCAGAACTCCGCGGGCGCTCGAATCTCTCACACGAATTACGAGCGAGCTGCCGGAGATGTTCGTCGGCGCGGGAACGGTTCTGAACAACAAGCAGGCTGTAGACGCGAAGAACGCAGGCGCAAAGTTCATCGTTTCGCCCGGATTCAATCCCGCCGTAGTCGATTACTGCCGAGGCGAAGGACTGCCAGTGCTGCCGGGCGTTCTCACCGCATCCGAAATCGAGATGGGGCTCGAGGCGGGGTTGAATCTGCTCAAGATCTTTCCGATCGAGCCGGCCGGCGGAGTTGCCTACCTCAATGCCATCTCTTCCGTGTTCACCAGCGTCGAGTTTACGGCAAGCGGCGGCATCACCCGCGAGAACTACCTCGGCTATCTCGGGCTCAAGAATGTCGTCGCCGCCGGAGTGTTATGGATTGTTTCCAGGGACTGGATCGCGGCGAAAGAGTTTGACCGCATTCGAGACACGGTTGCGGGCGCGGTGAAAAGCGTCGCTTCGCTGCCGGCTGCGACAGCCGGCTAGAAGCGCGCCGAGGATTGACAACGTGTGTGATAACACGCATTATCAATCATGCCCGGACAGCTCAAAGAAGAGATCAAACAGCGCAAGCGGTTCACCAGCCTCGAGCAGGAAGCGCAGCTCGGGATCGTTCGAACGTCCGCGCTGCTGACCCACGAGTTCGCGGAAGCGCTCAAGCCCTACCGGATTACACGCACCCAGTACAATGTCCTGCGGATTCTTCGCGGCGCCGGCGAAACCGGTCTTTGTCGCGCCGACGTGCGTGCCCGGCTTGTCGCCCAGGTCCCGGACGTAACCAGACTGCTGGATAGGTTGGAGGAGATGCGCCTGCTCAGTCGAGGACGGGATGCCGCGGACAGGCGCCTGGTGACGACGCGCATCACGGAGAAGGGGATGAGGGTTCTAGCCCGCCTGGACAGGCCGGTCGAGCAGATCCACCGCCGTCAGCTCGGTCACATGAGCGAACGGCATCTTCGTCAGCTGATCGACCTCCTCGCCGAAGCGCGGCGAGCGACCTGACTTGTTTCGGCCTAACTATGTGTTATCACACGCATCATTAACGGAGATTGTGATGAACTTTCTCTTCGGTTCCAGCCCTCGCCGCACTGCCCTCGCGCTGACATTTCTGCGAATAGCGACGGGCGTGGTGTTCGTGGTTCACGGATACCAAAAGCTGTTCGTGATGGGGTTCGGCGGAGTCACCGGTGCATTCGGACACATGGGCGCGCCGTTTCCCAGCCTCACCGGACCGCTATTCGGCATTTGCGAGTTCACTTTCGGACTGGCGGTTATAGTCGGGCTCTTCACCCGGATCGGCGCCCTCTGGTTCGTGCTGGACATGCTCGGCGCGATTGCCGTCGTGCACATCCGAAACGGATGGTCGGGACCGATGGGGCTCGAGTTTCCAACGCTCCTGCTTTTCGCGGCCCTTGCAGTTCTGCTCGCCGGTCCGGGCTTCTTTGCACTCGACAACTTCCTGGCGGCGCGCTTCATCCTGCGAAGTGGGAAATGAGCGGCGAGGTCCGTCAGCTGCATCGGACGAAAACGTGATCTCAAAAGGCGAAAGCTATGTCACGCCCGTGCCCGGCTATCGCCTGCCCGCCGCGCTGCGTCTCGGCCCGGTGTGCCTGGAGGTCGCCGATCTCGAACGCTCGCTCGACTACTATAACAGAGTGATCGGCCTCGCGGTTGTGGGGCGAGACGCGAAGCGCGCGACGCTGGGGGCCACCGGCGGCGACGTCCTCGTCGAGCTCAACGAAGTTCCGGGCGCGACTCCGCACCCCTACAACCGCCGCCTCGGCCTTTACCACTTCGCGATTCTCGTCCCCACCCGTGCAGCGCTCGGGCAATTCGTCGCTCATCTCGCGGCCATCAACGCCTACGCGGGGCAGGCCGACCATTACGTGAGCGAAGCATTCTATCTGCGTGACCCCGACGGGCTCGGCATCGAGGTGTACGCCGACCGCGCGAGATCGGCATGGCCGATCTCCAACGGACAACTGGCGATGGGTCTGGACCCAGTCGACATGGACAGTCTGCTGAGCGAAGCGGGACAGACAAAATGGGCGGGAATGCCGGCGGGCACCCTGATCGGACACGTTCATCTGCACGCCGGCGATCTCGGCGAGACAGAGCAGTTTTTTCATCGCACGCTTGGGCTGGACGTCACCGCGACGCTGCCGTCGGCGCTGTTCATGTCCGCCGGCGGATATCACCACCACCTCGGAGCCAACACATGGGCGGGCGATGCGCCGCGGCCGAAGAAAGGCGACGCACGGCTGCTCGAGTGGAGGATGATCCTGCCGTCAAAGGAAGACATCGACGCCGTTGGCGAGAGCCTCACTCGTGGGGGATATCCCGCGAACAAGGCGGGCGACGACCTGTTGGCTGAAGATCCCTGGGGCACGCGGCTTAGAATCATGACCGGGTAGACGCAGCAAGACCGGGTAGACGCGCCCGCCAGTCGAGACGTCGCTCTTGCTTCGCTATCGACCACGCTCGCAGGTTATTCTCACACGATCATGGGCGTGGAGGTGCGATGAACAGGTGGGAGCAGAAGGTCATGCAGTCCGGAAAGATCGTCATACTCGTGGTCACAGTACTTTCCGCGCTCCCCGGAAGCGCGAAAGCGCAGAAGGCTTCATCGGCCGCGGCAAAGACACTCCTGCATCTCGAAGATGACTGGGCGCGCGCACTCGTGCGTCGCGACACTGCGATGTTTCGCAATCGTCTCTCGGTCGATTTCGTCTACACCGAAAACGCGGACGTGATGAGCAAGGATGACGTCATCAAGGGCGTCACCGGCTCCGACACAGTAACGTGGGCCGCGAATGATGGGATGAAGGTGCATGTTCACGGCTCGACCGCCGTCGTGACGGGAATACTCGCGATGAAAGGCCGCGGCCAAAACGGCCCCTTCGACAAGCGGTATCGATTCACCGACACGTGGATGATCCTGGACGGGCGGTGGCAGATCATCGCGGCACAGGACTACCTCATCACCAAGTAACGAATGCGAAGCTCGCGGTGGACAGCGTCTCTGCTCGGTTTGCTCGCGGCGTGCGCAGGGCCCGGGGGAGAAGAGGGTGGCGCGCGGCGCCTCTCGCAGACGAACGGGATTCCAGCTGCGTCGTCGTCGGCCTCGTCGACGGGCGCGACGTTCGTAAGCGGAGCGCGAATCGCCGTCCCGCATCTGGGTGCGGCGGGCGAGTGGCAGATGGCGGCGGGCGACTATGCCAGCTCGCGCTACAGCACGCTCGACCAGATCACGCCCCAAAACGCGCACGGCCTTCACGCCGCGTGGACGTTCTCCACCGGCGTGCTTCGCGGGCACGAGGGGCAACCGCTCGTTGTGGGTACGACCATGTACGTCGTCACGCCGTACCCGAACGTCTCCTACGCCATCGATCTCAGCCAGGCGGGCGAGCCGCTGAAGTGGAAGTTCCGTCCTGAAAACGCGCAGCAGGCCGCCGGGCGCGCGTGCTGCGACGTCGTGAACCGGGGCGCGGCGTACGCGAACGGGAAGCTCTTCTACAACCTGCTCGACGGGCACACCGTCGCGATCGACGCGGCAACCGGAACTCAGCTCTGGCGCACGCAGATGGGAAATCTCACGCGCGGCGAGACGATGACGATGGCGCCGATAGTCGTAAAAAACCGAGTCATCGTCGGATCGAGCGGCGGCGAAATGGGAGTACGCGGGTGGATCGCCGCGATTGACGCCGAGTCGGGAAGGGAAGTGTGGCGCGCGTATAACATCGGACCGGATCGCGACGTGAAGGTCGGTCCCAAATTCAAGCCGTTTTACGCGCAGGACAGCGGTGCGAATCTCGGCGCCACGACTTGGCCGGGCGACACGTGGAAGACAGGCGGGGGCGCAGTCTGGGGATGGCTCTCGTACGATCCCGATTTGAATCTCATTTATCACGGCACGAGCAATCCCGGTCCGTGGAATCAGGATCAGCGACTCGGCGATAACAAGTGGACTGCGTCGATTCTCGCGCGAGACGCTGACTCGGGTGAGCTGATATGGTCGTTCCAGGTGACGCCGCACGATCTCTGGGACTACGACGCGGTAAATGAAAACATTCTCGTGGATCTTCCGATCAAGGGGCGTACGCGGAAGACTCTGGTGCACTTCGACCGAAATGGATTCGAGTACACGATCGACCGCGCTACCGGCGAAGTGATTCTCGCCGAGCCTTTCGTGCCGATGAATTGGTCGACAGGAATCGATCTCGCGACCGGGCGTCCGAAGATGGTCGCGAGCAAGAAGACGTCGGAAGGAAAGAAAGTGACCGACATCTGCCCGAGTCTCGAGGGAGGCAAGAATCAGCAGCCGGCAGCCTTCTCCCCGGTGACCGGACTGTTCTACGTGCCGACGAACAACCTTTGCATGGATTTCGAGTCGCGCAAGGTCACATACATCGCCGGCACTCCGTTCGTTGGCGCGAACGCTCCGGAGAAGGGAGGTCCGGGCGGGTACCGAGGCGAGTTCATGGCGTGGGATGCGACGACTGGAAAGAAGGCGTGGGGAATCAGGGAGCCGTTCCCCGTGTGGGGCGGCGCGCTGGCGACGGCGGGAAACGTTGTTTTCTACGGGACGCTCGACGGCTGGTTCAAGGCGGTCGACGCGCGCAACGGAAACGTTCTCTGGCGGTTCAAGGTCGGATCCGGAGTTGTCGGAAATCCGATCGCCTATCTCGGGCCTGACGGAAAGCAATACGTCGCGATTTATGCAGGAATTGGGGGCGACATGGGTCTACTGATCGCCGGCGACGTGGCGGCGAATCTTCCGTACGATGTCAGAGAGCGCGGAACTACGCTGCCGGATCTCGCGCGCTGGACGAGCTGGGGCGGAATGCTTTTTGTCTTTTCGCTCTGACGATGAGTTGCGTGTCGCGAATCCGGCCGGCGTCCGTGCTGCTCGCCTTGGTTGCGTGCACATCGAACGGCGCATCTCGCGACGGCGCCGCGACGTCACACGCAGACTCTGCGCGACCCGCTGAAACTTCAGTCAGTCATTACACGGACGGCGGCGACAGCTTGAGATTCGTTGCGCACGACGAAAACCTTCCGGCCGGATTTCCGCTGAGCGCGCAAATGCTCGCATTGAACAATCCATATGAGAATGACAAGCAGGCGATCGCGACCGGAGCAAAGCTCTTCATAGCGTACAACTGCATTGACTGCCACGGGGCCGATGGCTCGGGAGCGATGGGGCCGACGCTTGCCGACGGGCGTTGGCATTTCGGCGGCTCGGCCGCCGAGGTGTTCGAGTCGATTTATCAGGGTCGTCCCGACGGCATGCCGGCGTGGGGCGGCAGAATCGCGAACAGCGAGATATGGATGCTCACTGCGTACGTGCGCTCGCTGGCATCGAAGGATCTGAGCACGGAGAATTTCACCGGGAAAACAATCGAACGCACAGGACACTGACAAATGCATCGTCGCGTAATCGCTCTCTGTTTCATCCTATCCGGGCTGCCGATGAGTGCGCAGGGCCAATCTGCCCCGAGCCCCAGATTCAGTCTCGCGCAGGTAAAGAGCTACCCATTCCCGAATGAGCTGACGGCGGCAGCGACCGGAAACAGGATCGCGTGGGCGCTCAACGAGCAGGGACGGCGCAACATCTGGGTCGCCGAAGGCCCCGTGTTCAAGGCCAGCCAGCTCACTCGCTACAATAGCGACGACGGACAGGAGCTGACGAGTGTCGCGATCTCCGCCGACGGCAAGTACGTCGTCTACGTTCGCGGAGGCGATCACGGCGGAAACTGGGACACCTCGGTTCCGGTGAATCCGGTTCAGAGTCCCATTCCGTTCAAGACCCAAGTTTGGTCCGTCCCCTTCGAAGGCGGAGATGCGAAACCGCTCGCCGAAGCGGATGATCCGGCGGTCTCACCGCGAGGCGACCGCGTCGTCTTCGTCAAGGACCGGCAGATCTGGGTCTCGCCGATCGACGGATCAAGTCCCGCGAAAAAACTCGTCACGGTAAAGGGAGATCTTGGCGATCCGGTCTGGTCACCGGACGGCTCGCGGCTCGCATTTACTTCGAACCGATCGGATCACCAGCTCATCGGCATCTATGCGAATGACTCGACGCCGGTGGTGTGGATGGCAGTGAGCACGTCCCGCGATTTCTATCCGCGATGGTCGCCCGACGGAAAGCGGATCGCGTTCGTGCGGATGCCGGGACGCGGCGGTTTCCCCGACTCGATTCTCGTTCAACGACATCAGCCGTGGGCGATCTGGACTGCGGACGCGGCGACCGGCGAAGGCAGGCAGCTGTGGGAAGCGCCGAAGACGCTTCGCGGGTCCTACCCGAGTACGCAGGGCGGCGCAAATCTGAATTGGGGCGCCGGCGATCGCGTCGTCTTTCTCTCGGAGATGGACGGCTGGCCTCATCTCTATTCTGTTCCCGCGAGCGGAGGCGCGCCGCTGCTTCTGACTTCCGGCAGCTATATGGCGGAATTCATTTCGCTGAGCCCGGATGGACAGTGGGCGGTATTCGCCGGAAACGCAGGGAGTGACTCCAACGACATAGACCGGCGTCACGTCGTGAAGGTCGCTGTCGACGGGCCGCGTATCGACGTTCTCACGACCGGAGAATATCTCGGATGGGCGCCGAAAATCACCGGGGACGGCAAATACATCGCATTTATCGGCGCCACTGCGCAGAGGCCACCAGTGCCTGGTGTGATGCCCATCGCCGGTGGAGCGGTAACATGGATCGGGGCGGATAGAATTCCCGCGGATTTTCCAAGCGCACAACTGGTGATTCCGAAGAAGGTTGTCTTTCAGGCATCCGATGGACTTTCCGTGCACGGACAGCTGTTCGAGCGCGACGTCCAACACGGGTCCGCGAAAAAAGGCGCGATCATCTTCGTCCACGGCGGGCCGCCGAGGCAAATGCTCCTTGGCTGGCATTACTCGGACTACTACACCAATGCGTACGCCCTCAACCAATATCTGGCGTCACTGGGATTCACGGTTCTCTCCGTCAACTACCGTCTCGGCATCGGATACGGCCGCGACTTCCAGCATCCCGGGGCCTCGGGATCGACGGGAGCATCAGAGTATCTGGACGTGGTTGCCGGCGCAAAATTCCTCAAGAGTCTCGGCTGGGTGGATCCAAAACGCATCGGAATCTACGGCGGCTCGTACGGCGGATTTCTGACAGCGATGGCTCTCGCACGCAACTCCGACATCTTCGCCGCCGGCGCAGATCTTCACGGAGTGCACGATTGGACCGCGGAGCGCGCGCAAAATGTGCTGTCACGTACGCGCTTCGAGCGTCCGGCGGACGCGGACACAGCCTTCGCGATCGCCTTCCACTCATCCCCGATAGCATTTATGAAAACGTGGAAATCTCCGGTGATTCTGATTCATGGCGACGACGACCGAAACGTCTGCTTTGCGCAGACCGTCGATCTCGCGCGGCGCCTTTCCACGTTAGGCGTGCCGTACGAGGAGCTGATCATCCCGGACGACACGCACCACTTCATGCGGCACGCGAACTGGGTGCGCGCCGATAGCGCGGTCGCGGATTTCCTCACCCGAAAGCTCAACGCTCGCTAACGTGCGCCCCCTCCCTTTCGTGTTCCCGCATGCCGTGGTGTTCTGGCTGGTCTGGATTTGGACGTTCATGCCCGAATGGAGAATCGTGCAGCAGGCGCGCATCGACTCGAAGAATGCAGATTCGAAGGACGCGGGCTCCATTCGCGTGATTATGGCGGCGATGTGGATCTCATTCCTGCTGTCGTTCGTCACCGCGTGGGTGCGGCTGTTCGCTTTTCCCGCGGGCGCGCAGTTATACACGTTTTACGTCGGGGTCGCATTGTTTGCGCTCGGCAGTCTCCTGCGTCGCGCGTGCTGGAGGGCGCTCGGCGAATTCTTCACGGGAGACGTGAGAGCGCGAGCGGACCAGCCGGTGATACAAACCGGCCCGTACCGCTGGGTGAGACATCCTTCATACACTGCCGCGATGCTGATCTTCATCGGAATCGGACTCGCGCTCGGCAATTGGCTGAGTCTCGCACTGCTCACGACGGGCGCGGTCGTTGCGTACGGTTATCGCGTGAAAGTGGAAGAGCGCGCGCTCGTGCAGGAGATCGGGGAGCCGTACGTGCAGTACATGCGCACGCACAAACGCTTCGTACCCGGCATCATCTGATGCGCTAGCTTATGCGACACCGCTCCGCCAATCCCGTTCGAGGTCGTCCAACTGCCGTTTACTTCGTTACATCTTCACCCGAGTCTCCACAAAGGACTGAAGGAGCTCGGGTTCGTTCGTCCGACGCCGATCCAGTCGGAAGCAATCCCGCCGGCGCTCGAAGGGCGTGACGTGCTAGCCTGCGCGATGACCGGGAGCGGAAAAACAGCCGCCTTTCTTCTTCCAATTCTGCACAAGCTCATCGACAGTCCGCGCGGCAAGACGCGCGCATTGGTCGTTAGCCCGACGCGCGAGCTCGCGGCACAAATTCTCGAAGCGCTGAATGGAATGGCCGTTCACACGCCGATCACCGCCGCCGCGATTTACGGTGGAGTCGGCATGGCGCCGCAGGAGCACGCGATGCGGGCGGGAGTGGACGTCCTCATCGCTACTCCCGGGCGACTCCTCGATCACATGCGCTCGCCGTACGCCAAGCTCACGAACATCGAGTTCCTCGTGCTCGACGAGGCGGACCGCATGCTCGACATGGGATTTCTTCCGGACATCAAGCGTATCATTCGCGCCGTGCCGGTGAAGCGGCAGACGCTTTTCTTCAGCGCGACGATGCCGCCGCCGATCGAGGCACTCACTCGCGAAATGCTCCGCAATCCAGTGCGCATCGATCAGGGACGCAGATCGATACCCGCGGTCGGAATCACGCAGGCGATCTATCCGGTGAAGCAGGAGCTGAAGACCGCGCTACTGCTCGCGCTGCTGAAACGCGGCGACATGCCGCAGGCGCTCGTCTTCACGCGGACGAAGCATCGAGCCAACCGTCTCGCCGAACAGCTTTTGAAGGCGGGAGTAAGGGCGGACCGCATTCACGGCAACCGGTCGCAGCCGCAGCGGACCGCGGCGCTCGCCGGATTCAAGAACGGCAAATCGCGCGTGCTTGTTGCGACCGACATCGCGGCGCGCGGAATCGACATCGAGGCACTCGGTCACGTCGTCAACTTCGACGTGCCGGCGGTTCCGGACGATTATATCCACCGCGTCGGTCGAACGGGGCGGGCCGAGGCAGTCGGCGACGCTTTCACCTTCGTCGCGCCCGATGAAGAGAACGATCTGCGTGCGATCGAGCGAGCGGTGGGTAAGCGACTTCCGCGGGTGACACTTCCCGATTTCAACTATAACGCGCGAGCGGAAGGGCGGTTGGAGGTTCCGATCGGCGAGCGCATTGCCGCAATCCGCGCGAGGAAGGCGGATGAGCGCGCAAGATCGAAATCAAAAGCGGCGCGCAGCCATGGTCAGAGAGACGGATCCCACGGTGAGAAAGCGCGCAGTCACGGTGAGAAAGAACGCGGTACGCATCCCGGCGGCCCCGGGCACGGCGCACCCGGGGGCCACAGCGAGCGCACTGCGCGCGGACGTGGGCCGAGGCGCGGACGCGGCCGGCGATAACAGGCGCCGATGTGCATGAGCGGGCATTCATCTTGATGGTCCGTCAATGCCCACTGTCACGGAAAGCTGAAAAAGGCCCCGCCTCGCGGCGTTCGCATGAGAACAGCAAATCAGTATACGCAGTTTCTCCGGGCGGAATGGCGATACCTCGTAATGCTGAATTATCGCGTTCCGGCGGGAATAGTCGTCCCGTATGCGCCCGAAGGCACGGAGGTGGATCTCTGGGAAGACGCGGCGACGTTCATCAGCATGCTCGGTTTTCGCTTCATCCGAACGCGCGCACTCGGAATTCCGATTGCGATGTACGCCGACTTCGATGAAATCAACCTGAGGTTTTACGTCACGCGTCGAGTCGCAGGCGAGCTGCGTCGCGGTGTGGTGTTCATGAGAGAGATCATCGCTCGGCGCGTGATCGCCGCCGCGGCAAAGGCGATGTACAACGAGCCGTATACGGTTCACGAGACCAAGCATCAGGTGCCGCCGATCGACAATCCGCCGCACACGCCCGGCACCGTCGAATACTCATGGAAGCAGCCGGGACGATGGTCGCGCATCGCATTTACCGCGACGGGCCCAGCGGGGGAGATGAAGAGCGGCTCCGAGCAGGAGTTCATTTCCGTCAGACACTGGGGCTATACGCACCAGCCCGATGGCGGAACTATCGAATATCGCGTCGATCATCCACGGTGGCGCATCTGGCAGAAAAGCGACGCGCGACTTGAGGCGGATGTGGAGGAGCTCGTTAGCGGACTCAAGCTTTCCAGCATGTCAATTGCCGAAGCGTTAAGCCGGCCACCGGATTCCGCTTATCTCGCCGACGGCTCTCCCGTGACGGTGAGCTTTCCGAAACGCCTGCCGGTCAAAGGCAATCCGCGCGATCTAATTGGACGGTGAGGCGGGCACGCCGCCCCACGCTTTTACGATCGCTTCGCCCATTCTGCCGAGCGTGAGCTCCGCTTCGTTGTCCACCACCCATCGCTGATCGACGTTCTCTTTCGTCAGCACGCAGGCGATGACGCGGTTCCGGAGATACCAGAGCGAGCATTCAGTCCGGACCTGATTCGTCTCGCCGTCCTTGTGCGCAGCGCGCCCGCCATTGATGAACCGCTGAAGCATCGTGTCCTTTGTGTTGTGCTCGAGGATGTTCAGCATCGTCGAATCGGCCGATGGATTCACCGCCTTGCCGAGAGCCATCAGCTCGAAGAGGTGCGCCATTTCGTTCGGGGTCGTCACGCCCAACCCGTACTTCACCGAGCTGTCCATGGCGACGCTCGCGCTGCGAAGGAACGACTTCGAGTGAACCTTCGTATGTTGAAGACCAAGCGACTCCATCTTGTCCCAGACGCGTCTGATGATGATGCGGTCGAGCAGCAGGTTCGTCGCCGTGTTGTCGCTGATGGTGATCATCAGATAAACGGCGTCGCGCACGGTGAGTATCGCGCCGTTGTGCAGGTACTGGCTTACGCCCGATCCTCCCACCTGATCGATCTTGAGGACGGTGAGGTTGTCGTCGAGCGAGAGCTGCCCCTTCGCGACGAGATCAAAAACCGTGACTAGAACGGCGACCTTGATCAGACTCGCCGTCGGAAAGGTTTCGTCTCCGCGGCGGTTGATTCGGGCGCCGTTCTCCATGTCGATGACGCTGTAACCCACGACACCGTGATGCGCGTCGGCGATCGAGTCGAGCGTTCTGCGGAGTGCAGCGGTGTCGGCGCGAACGGGCACCGGTCTCGGGGAAGAGGCCGGCGTCGATTGCGCCGTCGCGCACGCGGCCGGACCGAGAGCGAGGAGCACGATGCCGAGTCTGCACGTTCTGACCAACATGGACATCGAATCAGTCCTCCTGCCCGGGTTTTGCGACTACGCCCGGCGGCAACCCGGCGGGCGGCGTTGGAAGCTGAAGTACGGGGGCTTCGTGAATGATCTTGCCGCCGAGGTAGGCGGTGCGCGCAACGGTGGCGAGGCTCGACAGTGCGCCGAGGAGAACAAAGGTGCGAATCGCGCGCGGTATCGGCTCGTCGCGGTAGCGGAGAGCACGCCACCAGGCATACGCCGCGATGACGCCGGTGACGAGAACAAAAGCGAGAGCGAAGTTCGCCGCGTCGTTGTGCGCGTCAATCACACCCGATTTGATGTACCACGGATCGCGAAGGAACTCATCCGCTTCATTCCCGCTCAGGTACACGGGATAGACGGAAAGTCCGGCGAGGGTGAGCGTCGCCATCGTGTAGAGCCAGATGCCCCTTTTCCCGCGAATGGCGGCGAAGATCGCTGTCAGCGCACCGATCGTCGTCAGCACGACCGGAAAATGATTGATGGCGGTGTGAATGTACGCCCAGGTCAGCGGCGGCATCTTCAGTCTCGCGGATTCAGGTTCGAAGCTGAATGGTTACGTCAGCCGGCGTGCGATGCTCACGATGCAAAGCGTGCGATCGCCATGAGCGCGACCGCGCCGAGAACGAGTACCGCGACCATGCGTGTGGCGATCAAAAGCTTGCGCGCGAGGCGCGTTATCTCGGCGCTCTGCTCCGGCGTCGGAGCACCGGCGCCTGTAGAGTCGATGACAGCGCCGAGCTTCGTGCCTGTCGGCGCATTAACGAAGAGGATGACACCACCGGCCAAAAGCCCCAGGAGCCCGCCGAGCGCGTAGTCGAGCGCGGAGCGGGTCATCGGGCCGCCCGTCACCTGGCCGAATCTGCCCCAATAGAGGTAAGCGCCGCTCAACAGCGTCAGCAGCATCGCTCCCAGGCTATACAGGCGGAGATGCCTGGTGATCATGATGTGCTTCATCAGCCGGGCTCCGGCGATATCTGCGGAGAGAAGCGTCGGGATCACGAAAAACGCAAGAACCGATGCCGCTCCCACCCAGAACGAACCTGCCACGATGTGCACGAAGCGAAGAGACTGAACCAGAGCGGGACTCATTCGTAGCCTCCTGATCAAATCCGTTGGGCATGACGGCCGATTGCTCCGTCAATGATACGTCCGCAGGAGCGAACCGCAATCTGACAACCCCCGACGCGGCTGGGCGGGCCGATGTCTGGACTAACCGACCGGCGGCGCGCATGCTTCGCGAAGGTGCTGGTTGTTGCAAACGCCAAGGGAGAAACCATGACCGCCAGAGCATTGGGACTGAGAACGGTGATTTATCGCGTGCCCGACCTCGATCGGGCGAAGAAGTGGTACGGCGAAGCGTTCGGCATCGAGCCGTATTTCGACGAGCCGTTCTATGTCGGCTTCAGCATCGGCGGGTTCGAGCTCGGGCTTGACCCCGATCCGACGCAGGGCAAGTCGGGCCCGGGGGGATCCGTCGCCTATTGGGGGGTGAAGGAGCTCGGCGCGGCGCTCGCCGCTTTCGAGAAAAACGGCGCGAAGATCGTCACGGCCGCGCAGGACGTCGGCGGTGGAATACGTGTTGCAACCGTTTCCGATCCGTTCGGCAACGTCATCGGGCTGATCGAAAACCCGAATTTCAAATTCGCCGAATAACGACGGCGGAAGGAGCGACGATGATCAGAAAACTGAAAACGGGCGGCTACCGGCTGTATTCGCGGAAGAAGGACGCAAAAACCGGAAAGCGAAAAAACCTCGGCACATTCAAGTCACTCGCGGCCGCGAAGAAGCACGAGCGCGCAGTGCAATTCTTCAAGCGTGCCTGACAGGCCCGTAACTACCAGCCGAGCACCAGACTGAAGACCAGTGGCGCGACGATCGACGCGTCGCTTTCGATGATGTATTTCGGCGTGTCGATGCCGAGCTTTCCCCACGTGATCTTCTCGTTGGGAACCGCTCCGGAGTAGGAGCCGTAGCTCGTGGTCGAGTCGGAAATCTGGCAGAAGTAGCCCCAGAGCGGCACGTCATCGCGTCTCAGGTCCTGATGAAGCATGGGCACGACGCAGATCGGAAAGTCGCCGGCGATCCCGCCACCGATCTGGAAGAAGCCGATGGACGAGCGTGGCGCGATCGCGGTGTACCAGTCGGCGAGCAAATGCATGTACTCGATGCCGGTGCGCACCGTGTGAACGTTCTTGACGTCGCCCGACATGCAATGTGCGGCGTACATATTCCCGAGCGTCGAGTCCTCCCAGCCAGGAACGAACATCGGAAGATTCCGTTCGGCGGCGGCGACGAGCCAGGAATCGGCGGGATCGATCTGATAATACTGTTTCAATTTTCCGCTTTTCAGCACCCGGTACATGAACTCGTGCGGGAAGTAGTGTTCAGCCTTTGAGTCGGCCTCCTGCCATTCCTCGAGCACCGCAGTTTCGAGGCGACGCATAGCTTCCATCTCCGGGATGCATGTGTCGGTGACGCGATTCATGTGGCGGTCGAGCAAGGCCTCCTCGTCGGCGGCCGTGAGATTCCTGTAATGCGGGACACGCTCGTAGTGGTCGTGCGCGACGAGGTTGAAAACGTCCTCTTCCAGATTGGCGCCGGTGCACGTGATCCCGTGGATCTTGTCCTGCCTGATCATTTCCGCCAGCGACAGTCCGAGCTCGGCGGTGCTCATCGCGCCGGCCAGTGTGACGAGCATGCTGCCGCCGCTGTCGAGGTGGCGGATGTAGCCGTCCGCTGCATCCACGAGTGCGGCGGAGTTGAAGTGGCGGAAATGGTGGCGGACGAAGCGGGAAACAGGTCCCGCTGAGGCGGGCTTCTTGGAAGACATGCCAAAAAGCCTAACGTGCGCGGGTGTTCAGTTCAACGTCAGGTGTACGGTTCTTGCCTTCGAAAAACCGATTGGTGACGCGACAAGCGAATGGTCGAGTCGGCAACCGTACAAACTGGGAGAGGAGAGAGAAATGGCGGTAAGAAAAATCAGGGAGAGGGCTGCACTGCTGGCTCTCGCCGCATTGGCAATTTCGGCCTGCGCCAAGAAAGAGAATTACGGCGCAGACACGACAGCGGCGTACAACGTCGTCGATACGACCGCCGTGTCGTCCACGGCTGCGGCACCTGCCGGACTGAGTGACGCGAACATCGCGTATATACTCGACGCCGCCAATATGTCCGACAGCACTTGGGGCGCGATGGCCGCGACGAAGGGAACGAGCGCACAGGTGCGCGATTTCGGCCGCACGATGATGCGCGATCACCACGCGCTGAGGCAGGCAGGGCTGGATCTCATAAAGAAGCTGAACGTCACCCCGGTTCCGCCGGCTGACGACCACAGCCAGGCGGACCTACAGGCTGAGATCGACAAGCTGAACGGCGCGGCGAAAGGGAAAGACTTCGACAAGGCGTACATCGATCATGAAGTCGACTACCACAAGGCGGTTCTGGACATCACGACGAAAGCGATGAACGCGGCGCAGAACGCCGAGCTGAAGAACCTGATTCAGACGGCGGCGCCGAACATCCAGGCTCACCTCGACAGAGCGGAGAAGATCCAGGCGGGCATGAAGTAGTTGGTCCGCGATACGCCATACGACGTCGAGGCAGCACTGCGCGCGGGAATTCGAATCATCGCATTCCGCAGCGGCGGCTGGACGGATTCCGATCTCGAGGGAGCGACGGCCATATACGACGGGCCGGCCGATTTGTTGGCAAATTATGACCGCTCGCCCATCCGAACCGGGAATCAATGATCGCTTTTGAATTGCTTCAGGCGGCAGCTGTCCCGCCGCCCGAGGCC
>WNGF01000676.1_pt1 | contig 82187 bp, 82 predicted proteins | sample 5400641 | NCBI WGS metagenome assembly WNGF01 (sample SAMN13153371, study PRJNA577476) | soil metagenome | isolation source: 80 cm soil or saprolite under grassland replicate 2 | place: USA:California | collected 2016-06-15 | reverse complement strand
CGGAGACGCTCAAGCAATACATTCGCCGATTCCACGTCGGGCCGGGCCGCGGGCCCGCGCCGCTGGTCCGGTTCATCAACCTGATGTTCGAGGCCTTCGCACTCGAGATGGAGCAGCTCCAGGACGACAAGGAGCGCACGCTGCGCGCTTACTGTGCCGCCCATCCGGGGAAGGACCCCCTCCAAGATTGGTCGCTGGAGACCCTGGGCCGGGTCGAGATCGACCTGAAGGCCCGTCTCGCCGGGCCGGCAGAAGTGGTCAAGCCGTGATCCGCGCACTGATCGTCGCCGTGCTCGCCGGAATGGCCGCGCTCACCGGGATCTTGCATGTGGCCGCCGTGGGTCCGGATCCGGCGCGCGAGGCGGATCTCTGGCGCGCCGCAGGCATCGCGCGGACCGCCCGCCAGGTCCCTGCACCGTCGTTCCAGCTGCAGGACCTGGCCGGCAACCGGGTCGACCTGCGAGAGTTCCGCGGGCGAATCGTGCTGGTGTACTTCTGGGGCTCGTGGTGACCGCACTGTGCGAGGGAGTTGCCCTCGGTGGACGAACTGTACAAGGGTCTGGAGCGGGATGGACTCACCGTTCTCCTCGTGAACATCGCCGAGACACGTGAGACCGTGGCCCGGGCCCTGTCGTCGCGCCGCTACACGGCCCCCGTGCTCCTCGACCCGAACGGGAAGACCACCGAGTCCTACCGCGTCGCGGGCACCCCCACGGTGTTCGTCATCGGTCGCGACGGGATGATCCTCGGGAGCGCCGTGGGCCCGGGCCTCTGGGCGGAGCCGGCGGGACGCGCGCTGCTCGAGGCGCTGCTCCGGGGCCGAATGTAATCAGGGGTCTTGCGGATTCGGCCGACCTCCAGCGCCTTGCCGCGCGCGTCTTAGTCGCGGGCTGCGCGGAAGACTCGCCAAGCGAGCCGGTGCTTCCGGAGAGAGAAGGCGAACATGGCGACGGCGGACAGCAGATTACCCATCTGAATCGTCCACCAGGCCAGCGCTTCCAGTAGCCACTCGGCCAGCGCCGCTACCAGGCCGACGAAGAATACCTCGAAACAGCAGAAGAGCATGAAGAAGGCGTAGAGCAAGCGCGGCTCGCGGTCGGCGAGCGCCAGCAGTCCTGCGGCGGCCCAGCCAAAGGCAACAAAGGCGGCGCCGTGCACGACGGTGTACTTGACGATGGCGGGCGCGGTGATGGTCAGGGCATTGATGTCCCGGAGCCCGTCGAAAAGCGCGGGCCGAGCAAGGCCGGAGTGCGCAGCGGCCGGCCAGCCGCCAGGTCGTAGAGCAGGAACCACACCGCCACCGTCACGGCGACCAGCAGCCCGGCCATCAGCCCTTCCCTGGCCACGCCCGTCCCTGGGCCCAGCAGCGCGCGTGCGAGCACGCGATGGCCAACGAAGAAGTAGACGAGCATCCCGGCAGCGGCCAGTAGATTGGCCGTGAGAATTGCCCACCACGCCACTTCGGTCAGCACAGGGTGGACCAGCCAGACCACCAGAGCCAGGGACGAGACCTCGAAGCACACGAGACCGATGAAGAGCACGAGCAGCCGGCTCGGGTGGGTCTGGGCGGAGGCGATGAGGTACGCGACGAGTACCCCGATCATCGCGAAGACGACGCCATGGAGCACGGTGTATTGGACGACCAGGTTTGGCGACGTGGAAACCGCCCCGGGGTCGGTCACGCCTTGGAGGGCGGCAGCGCCCAGCACGGCCGGAGTGCGAAAGGGCCGCCCGCGGGCCGCATCAAGGATCAGAAACCAGACGGCGACGACGGCGGCGCCGACCATGCCGCCGATGACCCCTTCACGAACGACGCGGGGCGGTAGTGCCATGGGATTTCCGATTATGGCCTCCAAGGACACCGACGCTGATCAAGGACCAATCTAAAAACCAGCGCGCCAGGAGGGTTATTCCCAAGCGACTGATCAAGGAGTCCGCGGTCACGCGGGTTGCAGAGGTGACGAGGAGGACAAACCATGAAGAACCTACTCTTACTGCTTCTCCTGCTGGCCGCCGCGGCTCCGGCTTATGCCTCCGACGAACGGCCCCCTCAAATCCAGGCTCCCGTCAGCGCCGGCGAGATCCAGGCACCTTGAGACAAGAGTCGGGGTCGGAGGATGAACCAGCGACTCGTCGTCGGCTTGGCCCTACTGCTGCTCGTGGCTTCAGGGGCAGAGGCAGCGGCGTTTGAGGACGAGCTCAAGGCCTACCAGCAGATCCTGGCCCGCGTCTGTGTCACCGGAGTAACGCGGGAATTGGAGCGCCTTTATCAAGCCGCTCTCCGGGCCGTCGAGGCGGCCCAGTCGGCAGGCCAGATTCCCCGCAGCTTCGCCGGCGTGCGCTCTCCCGAACGGGCCTACCTCGACTGCTTCCAGGGCCGCTAGCGCCTGACTCAGCGCTGCGCTGCAGGGGGAGTTCAGGACGCGGAGCGGGCGAGGTACGAGGTAAGCCAGTAGAGCGAGATGTAGACGGCGACCATCGCGACGACCACGGTGAGGAGCAGCCGCCACTGGGCTCGCGCGCCGCGGAGGCTGCAGGCGTTCCGGCCACGCAGAATGGCAATCACGCCCATCACGGCCAGGACGAGGGCTGCGCCGCGGAAGCACCACCCGTAGCCGTAGTAGAGAGTGTTGCCCAGGCTGATCGCGAAGGACACCGAGGCGAGCCCGAGCAGGACCATCACGACGGGGCTCACGCAGCAGGAGATCCCGACGAGGCCAGCCAGGAGGCCGAGCCTGAGGCCCGTCTTGTCCATCAGCGCCATCCCGTGGAATGGCTCCCCGTCCGTTCCGGCAGTTGCCAGTCGTACTCCCGCCAGGTGACGCGGTCGAGCCCACCCGCGAGGACTGCGCGCCGGACCGGACCATGCTCGAGATGGTCGGCGAGGAAGCCCATGAGCCCTCCTGGCCACTGGGCAAAGTCAGCGGCGAACCAGTGGAAGATGGGTGAGGCGACCAACCGCTCCTTGTCCAGCGTTACCTCGCGGCTTACGAAGCCCCGCGTCGCCGCGTCGAGCTGCTTGTGCACGTGGGCCCCGTCGTAGTGCTGCACGGGCGGGCATGATCGCGCGCCGCAATTGATGGCGAAGTGGATCCGGGGATCAAGGTCCGGAATTATGTGCACCAGTCGCGGGTCATCAGGCGAGAACGGCGGTGCGCCTGAAAGCGGGTTGGGCCGGTTGCCGCGGAGGACCCCATGTTCGATATCATTGGCCGAGAATTCCAGCTCGGCAATGCGGGCTCGAATACGGTCGAAGAAGTCTGGAACTTCCCAGACCGTCTGGCGGATTCCGAGGGCTGCGAGCCCCTCGGTGACCAAGCCATTGTAGGCGTTGATCCAGAACGCGAGCCGCTCCCCACCTGGAGCGAGGCCGGCGAGCGGCGGGGCAGACAGGTCCCTCAGTAGCACAACTATTAAACCACACCGCCACATCACTTATTCCCGGTGCTTGACAGACTAACCACGGGTGACGCGGTGCCGGCACGGGCATCCAAGGCGGGCGAGTTTCTCCTTGACCTTGCCCCAAGGGGCCGGGTTTAGGCTGCGGTCATGGGACGAGACGGCCTGCTGATCGGTGAGGTGGCGAAGGAAAGCGGCGCAAGCCGGAAGGCGCTGCGGTTGTATGAGGCGGCGGGTATCCTTCCCGCTCCCCGCCGCACCGCGGCGGGCTATCGCGTGTACGGAGCCGACACGCTGGCGCTCCTCTCGTTCGTCCGGCAAGCGCAGCGACTCGGCTTCTCCCTGGACGAGATCAAGGAGATCGTCGCCATCAAGCGAGCGGGACGCGCTCCGTGCCACCACGTCCGCGACCTTGTCCGGCGAAAGACTGACGAACTCGACCGGCGGCTCACGGACCTGATGGAGATGCGTAATGGCCTCCGAGCACTGGTGAAGGGCTGGCGCTCTTCGGGGCAGGGTCGCGCGGCAGTCTGCCCGCACATCGAGCGCGGCACTGGTCGGAAGGGGAGGTGAGAAGCGATGGCTTGGAAGAAGGGCGAGGTGTACAGGTGCCCCGACCCCAACTGCGGGTGTGAGGTCACCGTGACGACGGAGCCGAGGCCTGGGATGGCGGCGATCGGGCACCGACCTGCTGCTGCGGCAAGACCATGACGAAGTAGAACAACCAGACAAGGAGGAGGACAGGAGATGGACAGCCTGAAGATGTCGCTGTGCCCGGCATGCACCGCGTGCCCTGAAGTCGAGATCGTCGGGGACGAGATAAGAATCGGCGAAACGGGCAACGTGGCCGTGCTGAAACGAGACGAATGGAACGTACTCGTAGACCTGATCCATTCGGGTCAGCTGTCGAAGCTCTGATCAGCACCGACGAGCAATTTCCCGCCCAGGTCACCGGTCGAAGAGGCCGGTGACCCGTGGATCGTTTCTGCCCTGGTGCCATCCGAGCGCAGATCCCTCGACCGTGGCCACGACCCGGAGTAGAGGCGGCCAAGATCAATGCCCGCGGGAATAACTCGCCGAGGAACTGTGTTACATATATCAGTGCATGCGCCAGGCGGCGCGACTTCGGAAGGCGAGAAAGGAGCCGAGAATGGCGAGAGCGGTAAGTCGAATCCTCGACAGCGGCGAGGTGCTGCCTGCGATCAGTATGGACGCCGTCGCCCATGGGCGAATCAGCACGCCGGAGTGCTTCGGAAGCGGCTGGGGGGTCTTCCTAATCTACCGCGCCCACTGGTGACCGTACTGCAAGCAGCAGTTGGCTGCCTTCGAGCGTGCGCTGCCCAAACTCCAGGATGAAGGGATTACCGTCGTAGGGGCGTCCACTGACGCGCTGGAAAAGGCCAAGGAGACGGTGAAAGAACACGCCCTCTCCTTCCCCATCGGCTACGGCTTGCCACTGAAGGAGACTGCGGCGGCCCTGGGCGCGTTCTACGAGGAACGCCGAAACATTCTGCAGTCTACCGGGTTCCTGGTGAAGCCGGACAAGACGATCGCGGTCGCCCAGTACAGTTCCGGCCCCATCGGACGCCTGGTCTGGCAGGACGTCCTCGGCCTCGTTCAGTTCTACAAGAAGCAGGCGAAGTAGCGATTCGGCCTATGAATTGGAGGCGTACGGCCGGTTGATGACCTCGATCGAGTGGGACTGCTGCCGACACGGGGAAGGGGCCCGACTGCCGTTCCAGTTCGCAGCTCGATCGGGGACGGTGCGCAAATGCTGGCGATGTGCGCTCGTGTACCCGCCCATGCTCTGGCGGTCCGTGAAGATAGGGCTCGTGGTGGGCACCGTTCTGGCCGTCATCAACCATGGCGGCGTCCTGGTGCGCGGCGAGCTGACATCTGGCGTAGCCTGGAAGATTGCTCTGACCTACCTGGTGCCATTTGTCGTGGCGACGTGGGGTGCCCTCGCGGCGAGCCGCATCTCCTCGTCCGTCGAGGCCGGCGGCCGTGGCCGGGGCCTGGGGGGACAGGCTTCTGGACGGAGGGAAACGTAAGCCTGAAACAGCGCGTGTTTTTGGGGGCCTGTGTCACCGACTCTGTACGGGAGGTGCGTGATGAAGCGTCAATCTCAAATGGCTGCGGTAGTAGGCTGCATTTTGCTTTCGGGGAGCGCGTGGGCCGAGCCGCTTACGATTAAGGTGGTCATGAGCCCGAAGGAACAGATCTATGTAGACCTCCCTACCGCCCAAAAGCACTTCGTCCTCTTTGTTCGCCGTGAGGGCAAAGCGACGGGGACAGGTGCTCTCAATGGTGCTCAGCTCACCGAGTACGGAATGCACGACATCCGTCCCGGCGTGGACGGCTCGCCTCGAGGTTACCTCGTGGGCAAACTGCCCAGCGGCGACCAAATCGCGATTCAGTGGGAGGTTCAAGCCACATTTATTCCCGGCCCTGATGGAAAACCCCGGCTCCTGGATAACGGCGTCTGGCGGGTGGTTGGCGGAACCGGCGGCTTCGAACGAGCGAAGGAGCCGGCACCATGCACATCAAGGCAGTGTCGCCGCAGGACCGTGAATTTTCCCTGGAGGGTGAAGTAATTTCGGGCCAGTAGGCGCCCCGTCCCAAAGCGGCGAGAAACGCGCTCACGGTCCTCAGCGTCGGGCGCCGCACTAGTGGAGATTCCCCATGATCCGAGAGGCTGGCGCTGGGCTTGCGTCTCGTCTGTATAGTGCCTCAATCAGTGGGCAGTCTGACCGTTTCCCGTCGGCGCATTGGGCGACGGTCTCGCTGAGTACACGCTCCATCGCCCTGAGGTCAGCGATCTTCGCCCGGACATCCTCCAGGTGTGCAGCGGCCACGACACGGACCTCTGCGCACGGGCGCTTGCGCTCATCGGCCAGCCTGAGCAGCGTTCGGACCTCGTCGATGGAGAAACCAAGCGCCCTCGCCCGCCGGATGAAGGTCAGCCGCTTTAGGTGGCGCTCCCCATAGAGCCGATAGCCTCCGGGACTGCGTTCCGGCGCCGGGAGGAGCCCGACACGCTCGTAGTACCGAATCGTCTCGACGTTACAGCCGGTGCGCTTCGAGAGGGGTCCGATAGCCACTCGGGATGACGCCGTCTCCATGCCCAGCCTCCCTGCCTCGAAAATAGTGCTTGAGTCTGTAGTTACTACAGACTCTATCGTTGTGCCACAGGAGGCAAGGGGCGCTGAGGCGGCACGCCACCTGGAGGCTACGGAGGGGAGACGTCCATGAACCTGGAGATCAAGACGGCTGACGAGTTGGTCGACGCTGAGCTCGAGGCCAGGTGGGCCAGCCGGCGGGCTGCCCGAGAAGGGGAGGTCCTGCAGCGAATTCTCCGGACCTTCGTGGACCGGGGCGGTCCGGTCCTGGTGGAAGAGGTCGCCGCCGCGTTCCCGGACCGCCCTCCAGAGACGATTTGGGACACACTCGCCGTCTTGGACGATGAGGACCTGATTCGGATCCGCGAGGGCCGTGTGGACGTCGCCTACCCCTTCTCGGCCATCCCCACGTCCTTCCTGGTTCGGCTGGCTGGTGGCCAGGAGCGGTATGCCTGCTGCGCGATCGACGCCCTCGGGATCGCACCGATGATAGAGCGTCGCGTGGATATCCGCGCCCCCTGCCACGACTGCGCGGCCCCGCTCGAGCTGTCGGTCGCACCGGACGGCCCGGATCGGAACGCCGAAGGCCTCTTGGTCTGGGTCGGGAAACAGGCCGAGGGTCAGCGGCGGATGCTGACCTCGCTCTGAACGACCCTCAACTTCTTCCGGTCGGAAGAGCACCTGAGGGCATGGCGGGAGGCGAATCCCGAGGTCGCGGGAGCCGCGACGACGGTGACGGAGGCCTTCACACTGGGCCGGCGAATCTTTGGACGTCTCCTGAGTGGAGAGTGAAGGTGGCGAATCGGCAAGTGACGGTCTATTGGTCGCCGACCTGACAGTCGTGTCACGCGGCGAAGGAGTTTCTTTCGCACAGGGGGATCGAGTTCACCGCCAAGAACGTGGTTGAGGATGGGGCGGCCCGTGACGAGCTGGTCGCCACGACCGGGCGGACGGCTGTGCCCGTCATCACAGTGGATGGCGAGGTGATCGTGGGTTTCGACCGGGGCCGTCTCAAGCGGCTCCTGGGGATCTGACGATGCCGACCGTTCGTTGTCCGGATTGCGGCGAGCTCGTTCCGCTGCCCCCGGGCACGCGATCCGGCGACCTCGTCGAGTGCCCCAACTGAGCGGGCCATGCCCTCAGGGTGAGGGAAGAGGGGGACCGCTGGATGGCAACACTGGCGCATCGGGTGAGCTGTCCAAGCTGTGGCCGGCTGATGACGCTCTCCGAAGGTGCGAAGGCTGGAGACCTAGTCGAGTGCTGCGGCCGGCGGTACCAGCTGACGTTCGAGTATGGCGCGTTTGCCGCGGAAGAACTTTAGGAGGAAGCGATGCGGCGCGATTGGTGGTTCGTGCTGGGCGTCATTGGGGCCGCGCTCACGTGTCTGGCCTGCCTGACCCCGATCGCGGTGCTGGTACTCGGGGCGATCGGCCTTGGAGCCTGGACCGGTCGTCTGGACCTCGTCCTGCTCCCGCTGCTCGTGGGCTTTGTCGTCCTGGCGGTCTATCGCTACCGGCTCATACGCAGGAGGAGAGGCCGTTGCCGACCCGCGAGACACGCCCGCGTGAAGGACCGATCGGCCCTATCGTCGGACGGCCACTCCCTGGACTCCGAAAAGTAGGCTCTGGCCCACTACCGTGCAGATCCCCTTGGGGCCACCAAATTGTTTTTGTTGATGTTTTAGGGTGTCGTGTTTGAGTCACGTCGCCGACGGGACTCAAACATGAGGCCACTCCGTGCTCAAATTTCGCGCGCTAACTTCTCAACACGTCGACCGCTTTCGAATCGTAGCGATTGCTCACGCACCAATGCCTGCGTGGCCGGATTGTCAGCGATGAGCTCCGCGGCGATCTCGCTACACGTCAAGCCCGGGTATACGATGGGTCACGCCACACCGCGAGGCTGGGATGGGCCCGGGGCGGGATCAGAGAGGAGCGTACGAGCCGTCGTGCCGTGGGACAAGCGCATCGAGCCTTTCCTGGACCGGTACCCCGCGCTCCGCGCGATCGGCAGCACGCCGCTCGTGCCTGTGCCCCTCTTTCGCGACGAGCTGCCCGGTGTCGAGGTCTTCGCGAAGATGGAGGGCCTTAACCCGGGGGGCTCGCTCAAGGATCGCCCCGTCCTGCACATGTTGCTCGCGGCCCTCGCCGAGGGACGGCTCGAGCCCGGAATGACCATCCTCGACAGCTCGTCGGGGAACGCCGGCATCGCGTACGCGATGGTGGGGCGGATCATCGGCTACCCGGCCGAGATCGTCGTGCCCGACAATGCCAGCACCGAGCGCAAGAAGCGGATGCTGGCCCATGGCGCGCGGCTCGTCTTCACCGATGGGCTGAAGGGCTACGACGAGGCGTTGCGCGAGGTGCACCGCCGCGCCGCGGCCGACCCCCAGCGCTATTTCTTCTGTGATCAGTACAGCAACGAGAACAACTGGCGCGCCCACTACGACACGACGGCTGCGGAGATCCTCGAGCAGACCGGCGGCCGGCTCACCCATGTGATTGCGGGCGTGGGGACGGGAGGCACGATCACGGGTCTCGGGAGACGCTTGAAGGAGCACGATTCCAGGATCCACGTGGTGTGCGTGCTCCCGGAGCTATTTCCCGGGATCGAAGGCCTGAAGCCCCTGGGAGCGCCGGAGGACATCGTACCGGCCATCCTGGACGGCGCGGTCATAGACGAGCGGGTTCCCGTCACAAGTGACGAGGGCTACCGGATGTGCGCGAGGCTGGCCCGAGCGGGCTTTTTCGTCGGCCAGTCCTCCGGGGCCTACATGGTGGGGGTCGAACGTGTCGCGCGTCGCGAGCGGGCGGGCCGCTTCGTGACCTTGTTCAACGACCTCGGGGAGCGCTACTTCTCGACCCGTCTCTGGGACTAGGAGCTCAGACGGGGGCGTACCTCCTCGTCGCTATCGATGTCCGCGAGGCGGCTTGGATGAAAATACCTGCCGAGTTCAAGTCCCGGGGTCGTTAGGTCATTAGCGTGTAAGTGGTCCGAACTGCGTAGCGAGCGCGTGCGGGTGGCTAGCAAGGGTTTAGGCCCGGATCTCGGAGCGAAACTCGAGCGACCTGTTTGCCGGCAAGTGGTTGCGGGCCCCTGATTTGGACCATCGAGCGTCTTCTTAGTTCAGAGACCCAACCAGGAGCGTCGAGCGGTTTTGTCTCGTAGAACACCACGACGTGTTTGAGCGCGGTCGGCTGGATCTGGGCGTCGGGCTGCGTCGTCTCGATACTCTTCTGCCCGCTTGACAGGCGGGCGCGGCCGCTGATATGTCTAGACAACTAAACGGGGGCGACGGCTCCCCGGGGAGGGGTCGTGGCGGCTCGCCGAAATACTCCGCGCTACCTTCAGATCGCCGCCGCGCTGCGGGCGCGCATCCGGGCGGGCGACGGCTCAGCCGGCCGTCGCCTCCCTTCCGAGCACGCCCTGCGCGCTCGGTTCGGCGTCAGCCGCATGACCGTCCGTCATGCCCTCGAGGTGCTGAGGCAGGAAGGCCTCCTCTCCCGCCACGTGGGGCGTGGCACCTTCACGTCACCCGCGGTGACCGGGCGCCGACTGCGAGTGATCGGCTCGGTCGAGGACATGCTGGCCCTGGGCGACGAGACGTGGTTCAAGCCCCTCGACAAGCGGGCGGTGGCGGCCCCGCAGCGCGTGGCCCAGGCGCTCCATCTCGCGGCCGGCGCGCCGCTCATCCGCTTCTCCGGAGTGCGCCATGGCGACGACGGCCCGTTCCAGCACGTCACCGCCTATGTCCCCGAGCGGATCGGCCGACAGATCCTGGAGGAGGATCTCTCGAGCACCTCGGTGATCGGCACGGTCGAGCGGCGGCTGGGTCTGTCAGTGCGATATCTCGAGCAGGCGATCGAGGTGGTGCGCTGTCCGAGAGAAGTGGCCACCCACCTGGACGTTCACGGAGGCGTTCCCATCCTCCGCTTCCACCGCACCTATTTCACGGACGGCGGCGAGCCCGTCGAGCACGCGGTCACCTATCACTGGGCCCCGCGCTATCCCTATACCATGATGCTGTATCGCACCGAGCAGAGAGGCTGAGGTGGCTGCCTCCGGGAGCTGGCGGGTCGGCTTCGACGTGGGCGGCACGTTCACCGATTTCGTGCTCCAGTCGCCCTCCGGGAGGCTCAGCACCGCCAAGCGGCTGACGACGTACCCGGATCCTTCCCAGGCTTGCCTCGAAGGCCTGGACGAGCTGATGGCCCGGTCCGGCGCGCCCTGGACCGAGCTCCTGCAAGCGGTTCATGGCACCACGCTCGGCTCCAATATCGTGATCGAGCGCAAGGGGCGGGGCGTGGCGCTCCTCACCACCCGCGGCTTCCGCGACGTGCTGATCATCGGCAGGGAGAAGCGGTACCAGGTCTACGACCTGCAGATCGAAAAGCCCGCTCCGCTCATCCCGCGGCGTCTCATCGTCGAGCTCACCGAGCGCATGCTGGCCGATGGCTCGGTGCTCGCCCCGCTCGACGAAGACGAGACCCGGCGCACGGTCCGGAGGTTGAAGGCCGACGGGATCTCCAGCGTTGCGGTCTGCCTGCTCCACGCCTACGCCAACCCGACCCACGAGAAGCGCGTGGGCGAGATCATTGCCCAAGAGGCGCCGGACATCGCGGTGAGCCTCTCGCACGAGATCTCGCCGACCTTCCGGGAATACGAGCGGACCAGCACTACCGTGGTCAATGCCTATGTCATGACGGCGGTGCGGAGCTATCTGCGCAGCCTCGGGGCGGAGCTCGGGCGACGGGGCTCGAAGGCGCGGCTCTTCGTGATGCAGTCTTCGGGCGGTGTCGCCACAGCGGAAGCGATGGAGCGCTATCCGGTGCGCATGATCGAGTCCGGCCCGGCCGCCGGCACGCTCATGGCGGTGGCGTATGGCAAGCTCTCCGGTGCCGAGGACCTCATCGCCTTTGACATGGGTGGCACCACCGCCAAGCTCGCCCTGGTCGAGCAGGGGCGCCCGCTCACGACGGCGCTCTTCGAGCTTCACAAGGTTGGGCTCGCCGCGGGCAGCGGCATCCCCATGAACATCCACGCGATCGATCTCGTGGAGATCGGCGCCGGCGGGGGCTCGATCGCGCGCAGCCACATGGGGGTCATCGCCGTCGGTCCCGAGAGCGCCTCCTCCGTGCCTGGCCCCGCCTGCTACTCACGGGGTGGTGAGCAGCCCACGGTGACCGACGCGAACCTGGTCCTGGGCTATCTCAACCCGGACGAGTTCGCGGGCGGGACCATGAAGCTCGCTCCGGACGCCGCCCGCCGCGCCATCGAGCAGCGCGTGGCCCGCCCGCTCGGTCTCTCGCTGGCGGAAGCCGCCTGGGGTATCCATCTCGTGGTCAACAGCAATATGGAGCTGGCGACGCGCGTGGTCTCCATCGAGCGCGGCCGCGATCCGCGCGCGCTGACCCTCGTGGCCTTCGGAGGCGCGGGGCCGGTGCACGGCTGCCGGCTGGCCCAGGCCCTCAGGATCCCGCGCGTCATCCTGCCCGCGGCAGCCGGCGTCGCGGCCGCGCTCGGCCTACTCTCGGCCGAGGTGAAGTTCGACGTCTCGCGAACCTATGTGCGGCCCACGGATCAGGTGGACCTCGGCTACCTGAACGCCATGTACGGCGAGATGGAGACCCAGGCCATCCAGGTCATCCGGGAGTCGACCGGATCGGCCGACGTCCTTCTCGTGAGGAATGCCGATGCCCGCTACGCGGGGCAGGGGTACGAGCTGAACGTGGACTTGCCGCTCGGTGAGCTCGGCGGGAAAGACCTCGAGCGCTTCCGCGCGGCGTTTGACGAGGCCTATGCGGCCCGCTATGGCTATTGCAATTCCCAGGAAGCGGTCGAGGTCGTGAACTGGAAGCTCGCCGCCATCGGCGCGGGCCCCAAGCTCGCCTTGCCGATTCAGCCCCATTCGGGCGGTCTCGACGCCGCGCTCAAGGGCCGGCGCCAAGCCTACTTTCCTGAGAAGGGCGGGTACGTGGAAACCCCGGTGTATGACCGCTACCGACTCTCGCCCGGGGTCGAGCTCTACGGGCCCGCGGTGGTGGAAGAGCGGGAGTCGACCACGGTGCTCCCTCCCGGCTTCGGGGCGCAGGTGGACGAGCGGGGCAGCCTGCTCGTGGAGATCGGCGGATGAGCCGGTCGGCGCTCAACCCCCAGTCGTCGCTCAACCCATTGACGCTCTCCGTGATCTGGGGAGCGCTCGGCTCCATCGCGGTGGAGATCGGCACCACGGTGCATCGGACCGCCTACTCCGAGCAGGCGCGGGAGGGGCAGGACTTCTCCGTCGCCCTCTTCGATCCCCAGGGGCGCATGGTCGCCCAGGGCCCGTACAGCCCGGGGCATATGGGCGCGATGTCTTTCGCCGTGAAGAATGCCCTCGACGCTCATCCCGCTCATACGCTGCGCCCCGGCGACGCGATCCTGCTCAATGACCCGCTCCTGGGCTCGGGGCACTTCCCTGACTTCTTCATCACCCAGCCGGCCTTCTTCGACGGCCAGCTCATCGGGTTTGCGGTCAATATCCTGCATCACACGGACGTGGGCGGGCAGCGGCCGGGCAGCCAGGGCGTGGTCGGCATCTTCGACTACTTCCAGGAAGGGCTGCGAATCCCCCCGACCAAGGTCTGGAGCGAGTACCGCGAGAATGCGGAAGTCGTGGGCATCATCGCGGCCAATACGCGCACGCCCGACAAAGTCCTGGGCGATCTCCGAGCCCAGAGGAGCGCCCTCCGGGTGGGGGAGCAGCGCCTCCAGGAATTAGCCGAGCGCTTTGGAACTGAGACCCTGTTCGCCGCCATGGACGAGATCCTGGACCGGACCGAGGCCACCATGCGAGGGGCCATCGCCCGGATCCCGGACGGCAGCTATACCTTCGAGGATTTCCTCGACGACTGGGGCCCAAGTACCGATCCAGTCAGAGTGTTTGTAACAGTGACGGTCAAAGGCGACAGTCTCGAGGTGAACTACTCCGGCTCCTCTCCCCAGACCCCGTCGGGGCTCAACTCCTATATCAACTACACACGCTCCTACTCCTACGCAGCCATCAAATGCCTCACCGATCCCCTGGGGCCGATGAACGAGGGAGCACTGAGGCCTATCGCGGTGACGGCGCCGGCGGGCTCCTTCCTCAACCCGAACCCGCCGGCGGGAGGCGGCCCGCGCGCCATCATCTGCTACCGGATCTTCGAGGCCGTGATCGGGGCCTTGGCTCCGGTCCTGCCGGATCGCGTGGTGGCCGCCTCCTCGCATTTCGCGAATCCCACGTTTGGCGGCTACGATCCCAAGCGCCGGCGCCGCTTCGTCGCCTACGAATTGGTGCTGTCAGGAACAGGGGCCCGGGCAGGGAAAGACGGGTGCGAGGCCATGTCCTCGGCCTTCAATGCCTCCAATATTCCCGTGGAAGCCCAGGAGGCCAATCACCCGATCATCGTGGAGCGCTTCGAGCTGATCCCGGATTCGGCGGGGCCGGGCAAGTATCGCGGCGGCTGTGGAATCCGGCGCGACATGAAGTTCCTGGCCGAGGAGGGCAAGCTCACCAATCTCTCCGAGCGGCAGCGTTTCGCCCCGTACGGGCTCTTCGGCGGCCGGACCGGGCGGCTGGCGCGCACCGTGCTGAACCCCGGTCCCGGTGAGGAAGTCATCCACGGCAAGGCCTCGGCCGATTTCCGCTACGGTGATGTCATCTCCTTCCAGCAATCGGGGGCGGGCGGCTACGGCCCACCCTTCGAGCGCGCCCCGGGGCGGGTGCTGCAGGACGTGCTGGATGGGTACGTGTCGCTGGAGCAGGCGCGGGAGGCTTACGGAGTCGTGATCGATCCTCGGACCATGACGGTGGACCTCCTCGCCACCGAGAGAGTGCGCCATGCTTAGATTCACTGCCGAGCAGCAGGAATTCCGGCGGGTCGTCGCCAAGTTCGTGGACGCCGAGGTGGCGCCGGTGGCTGAGGAGATCGACGCTCAGGGGGAGTTCCCGCGGACTCTGTTCCGGCGCCTCGGCGACCTGGGCTACTTCGGCCTCCGCTATCCCGAGCGCTACGGGGGCTCCGAGGCCGACATGGTGACCTTCTGCCTGCTCGCCGAGGAGCTGGGACGCGGGTCCATGTCCTTGGCCGCCAACGCGATGATGCAGTCGCTGATGGGGACTCACTTCGTCTTCAAATACGGCAGCGAGGAGCAGCGGGAGCGCTACCTGGGGCCCGCGATCCGCGGGGAGCTGATCGGCACATTCGCGCTCACCGAGCCGGGAGCGGGGTCGGACCTGGCCAACCTCGCCACCCAGGCTCACCGGGATGGCGACCACTGGGTGCTGAGAGGCTCCAAGACCTGGGTCACGAGCGCGCCCATCGCCGACTTCCTGACCATCGGGGCCAAGACCTCATCCGAGCGCGGAATGAAGCACATCGCGCTGTTCCTCGTGGACCGGCGAGAGATGCCGGGCGTGGTGCTGAGCCGGAAGATCGACAAGATGTCCACGCGCGCGTCGGACACCGGCGAGATCGTGCTGGAGGACGTGCGCGTGCCGTTGAGCCACCTGCTGGGGGGAGAAACCGGCGGCGTGGAAAAGGTGAGTGGGATCCTGTCAGAGGCCCGGGTGATGACCGCGGCGCTGTCGGTAGGGCTCGCGCGCGGCGCCTACCGCGCGGCGCTCAAATACGCGCGCGAGCGGGTGGCCTTCGGCAAGCCCATCGTCGAGCACCAGGCCATCGCCTTCAAGCTGGCGGACATGCTGACGGGTATCCACGGCGCCGCCCTCATGACCTACGAAGCGGCGGCGGCTCTCGATCGCGGCGAGCGCGCCACGCGTGAGTGCGCCATGGCCAAGCTGGTCGCCTCGGAGACCGCGGTCCGGGTCGCCGACGAGGGGGCGCGCATCTTCGCCTCCTACAGCCTGGCCATGGAATACCCGGCGCAGCGCTACCTGCGCGACTCCCGCTTCCTGCTCTTCGGCGGCGGCACCAGCGAGATCCTCCGTCTGATCATCGCCCGGGAGCTCGACGAGGAGACACCGTCATGACCCAGAGTTGGGCCCCTCACCCTAACCCTCTCCCCCTCCGGGGGCGAGGGAATCAGATGGGCTCCCTCTCCCTCTGGAGGGAGAGGGCCGGAGTGAGGGTAGACGACAGAGACCCGTTCTCGCCGAGGTTGGACGAGGAGACACCGTCATGACCTACCAGCCGCGCGGGCGGCACTTCGAGGAGTTCAAGATGGGCGAGGTCATCGAGACCCCCGCCCGGACGATCAACCCGGCCGACGTCACGCTCTTCGCCGGGCTCTCGGGTGATTTCAACCCTTTGCACACCGACGAGGAGACGGCCAAGAACACCCCCTTCGGCTCGCGGATCGCCCACGGCATGTTGACCGTCGCCATCTCCACCGGCCAGCAGAACCAGACGGGCACCTTCGAGGGCACGACCCTGGCCCTTCTGGGGATGGACCGGCTGCGCTTCACCGGGGCGGTGAAGTTCGGCGACACCATCCACACGGAGATGACCGTGCGCGAGCTGAAGGAGTCCTCGAAGCCCGATCGGGGAGTGGTGGTGCTGGAGGTGGCCGTCAAGAACCAGCGGGGGGAGACGGTGGCGCAATGGGAGCAGTCGGTCCTGATGCGACGGAGAGCCTAATGCTCCCTCTCCCTCCGCCGGAGGGAGAGGGTTGGGGTGAGGGAGGCGATTAGATGCGCTTCGAGGGCAAGGTCGTTCTGGTGACGGGAGCCGCGAGTGGCATCGGCGAGGCGACGGCCCGTCGCTTCGCGCGGGGAGGGGCCCGCGTCGCGCTCAACGACGCCGATGCCGCGGGCTGCGAGCGCGTGGCCAAGGAGCTGGGCGCGGGCGCGCTCGCTGTCCCCGGCGACGTGGCGCGGAAGGCCGACGTGGAGGCCATGGTCAAGCAGGTGACCGATACGTGGGGGCGGGTGGACGTGCTGATCAACAATGCCGGCGTGAACCGCGACGCCATGGCCGCCAAGATGACGGAAGAGCAGTGGGACTTCGTGCTCGACGTGAATCTCAAGGGGACGTTTCTCGTGAGCCAGGCCGTGCTCCCGGGGATGCGCGAGCGCGGCTGGGGCCGAGTCGTCAATACCTCCTCCGTGGGCGCCCAGGGCAATATCGGTCAGGCCAACTACGCGGCCTCCAAGGCCGGCGTCATGGGCCTCACGCGCACACTCGCCATCGAGTACGCGAAGTACGGCGTGACCGTGAACTGCGTCGCGCCGGGGGCGACCATGACACGGATGCTGGCGGGAGTGCCGGACAAGATCCGGGAGCAGATCACGGCGAAGATCCCCATGGCCCGCATCGCGGAGCCCGAGGAGATCGCGGCGGTGCACTGCTTCCTGGCGTCGGAGGACGCTTCGTTCATCACCGGGCAGGTTCTGTTCGTCGACGGCGGCATGACCGTCGGCGTGTAGGAGGGCGTCATGCGAGGAGTCGCGATGGTCGGAGCGGGAGTGACGAAGTTCGGAGTGCGCCAGGCGAGCTACCGGGACCTGATCTGGGAGGCGGGCAAGGCCTGCTTCGACTCGATCCCGGCGGTCAAGCCGAAGGATCTCGACGGGCTCGTCGTGGGCAGCGTGATGCCCGAGCGGACGGCCTTCCAGAGCCATATCAGCTCGCTCGCGGCGGAAGCCCTGGGGATCAAGCCCTCGGCGCTCTCGGCGCGGACGGAGCACATGTGCGCCTCCGGCACGGTCGGGATCCGGTACGCCTATGCCTTCATCGCGGCGGGGCTGGCGGATCTCGTGATGGTGCTGGGGGTGGAGAAGCTCAATCAGCCGCTGGCGGACGAGGCCATCCTCAACATGGGCGCGGGCGTCGACCGCGAGTGGGAGGCCTGCCACGGGCTCACCGCGCCGCCCTGCTTCGCCCTGGCCGCTCAGCGGCACATGGCCCAGTACGGCACCACGGAGGAGCAGCTGGGGCTGGTGGGAGTGAAGAACCACTCCCACGCCCAGCGAAATCCCAATGCCCACTTCCAGAAGGGCGCGACGCTCGAGCAGGTGCTGTGCTCCCGGATGATCGCGGCGCCCTTGCGGCTCTTTATGTGCTCGCCTATCACCGACGGAGCAGCTGCCGTCATTCTGGCCGCGGAAGACCGCGCCCGGGACCTCACCGACCGGCCCGTCTGGATTCGGGGCACCGGGCAGGCGCTCGACGGCTTCACCCTATCGTCGCTGCCCGAAGACTACGCCTCCTGGCCGGCGATGAAGCGCGCCGCCGAGAGCGCCTACCGGCGGGCGGGCGTGGGTCCCGGCGATGTCAGTCTGGCCGAGGTGCACGACTGCTTCGCCATCGCCGAGATCATCGCCTACGAAGAGCTCGGCTTTTGCGAGAAGGGTGAGGGCGGTCGCTTCGTCGAGAAGGGGCACTCCGACTACGGCGGCGACGTCGTGGTGAATCCCCGCGGAGGGCTCATGGGCTGCGGTCATCCGCTGGGCGCCACCGGAGTCGCTCAGGCGGCGGAGGTGTTCTCTCAGCTGAGGAACGAGGCGGGCCCGCGCCAGGTCCCCGACGCGCGGATCGGTCTCACCCACAACAATAGCGGCATGGGCGAGCACGTGGTCATGATCTACGGGAACGAGGCGGGCTGAGCCATGAGTTACTTCCGGGCGACGGATCCATATCCTCTCGAGCACGCGGATCAGACCAAGCTCCACGAGTTCTACGAATACCTGGCCGCCGGTCGGCTCGTGACGGCGGCCTGCCGGCAGTGCCGGCGCCTGGATTGGCCTCCGCGCCTCTTCTGTCCCGACTGCGCGGCGGACGGGTTCGACTGGGTGGACCTGCCGCTCGAGGGCACGGTGCACGCCTTCACCGTCCAGGAGACGGGCGTGCCCGCGGGCTTCCAGGGCCCGCTCATCTTCGCCATCGTGAAGGTCGCCGACCTCCGAATCTTCGCTCCCATCGTCGGCACCGACGCGGCGGCTCTGGCGGTAGGGACGCGGGTGAGGCTCAAGCCGGTGCGGGTGACCGACGACGTCAAAGGGCGATCCCGGCATCTGGTGGCCTTCGAGCCCGCGGAAGGAGTAAAGGCGGCGTGAAGCGACTCAAACTCCTCGTGGCGAAGCCGGGGCTCGACGGTCACGACCGCGGGGCCAAGGTCGTGACGCTGGCGCTGCGCGATGCCGGCATGGAGGTCATCTATACCGGCCTCAAGCGCACGCCCGAGGAGATCGTCCAGGAGGCGGTGCAGGAGGACGTGGACGTGGTGGGCCTGTCCATCCTGTCGGGGGCGCACGAGCTGCTCTGCCGTAAGGTGGTGGACCGGCTCCGCGCCGCCGGCGCCGAGGGAATCCGAGTGGTCGTCGGCGGGACCATTCCCGCCGCGGACATCCCTCGGCTCAAGGCAGCGGGGGCGTGGGAGGTCTTCCCGGTCGGCACTCCGCTTCCCGACATCGTCGCGACCATGCAGCGTCTCGCCCAATAGGATGCTGAAGAACTCGCAGGCCGGCTGAACGGAGGACACCATGGCGGAGGAGTCAAAGGCGAAGAACGTCGTGCTCAATGCCGGCATTCCCGTCAAGCCGGTCTACGGGCCCGAGGACCTGCAGGGCATCGATCCGGCGCGCGATCCGGGCCGCCCCGGCGAATACCCGTTCACGCGCGGCATCCATCCTCAGATGTACCGAGCGCGCCTGTGGACCATGCGGCAGTACGTGGGCTTCGGGACACCGGCGGAGACCAACGAGCGCTTCAAATACCTCATGGCCCATGGCCAGGACGCGCTCAATGTGGCCTTCGATCTGCCGACGCAGCTCGGACTCGACTCCGACGACCCCAGGGCCGAGGGCGAGGTGGGGCGTGTCGGCATGGCGGTGGACAGCATGGCCGATATGGAGGTGGCCTTCGCCGGCCTCCCGCTGGACCGGGTGAGCGTCTCCCTCACGATCAACTCCATGGCGGCGCCGATCCAGGCCATGTACATGGCTGTCGCCGAGAAGCAGGGCGTGGCCTGGGACCGCATCGTCACCACGCCCCAGAACGACATCCTCAAAGAGTTCGTGGCGCGCGGCACCTGGGTCTACCCGGTGGAGCCGTCCCTTCGTCTCGTGGCCGACCTGGCGGAATTTTGCGCGAAGCATGCGCCGCGGGTGAATCCCATCTCCATCTGCGGCTACCACATCCGCGAGGCCGGTTGCACCACGGCCCAGGAGATGGCCTATGGGCTCAGCATCTGCGCGGCCTATGTCGAGCTGCTCAGGCGACGGGGCCTCGACGTGGACGAGTTCGCGCCGCGCCTGTCCTTCAACTTCACCTGCTGGGGAAAGCTGTTCGAGGAAGTGGCCAAGTTCCGGGCGGGCCGGCGGCTCTACGCGCGGATGATGCGGGAGCGATTCGGCGCGCGCAACCCCCGCTCGATGATGTTCCGGTCGCTCATCGGCGGCGGCGGCTCGGCCTTCACGGTCCAGGAGCCCGAGAACAATATCGTGCGCGGCGCCTACCTGGCGCTCACGGCGGCGCTCTCGGGCGCCCAGACGATGGCGCTGCCCACCTACGATGAGGCCTACACGATCCCGTCCCCCAAGGCCCAGCTCCTGGCGCTGCGCACCATGCAGATCTGCGCGGAGGAAACCGGGGTGGCGGACACCGCGGACCCACTGGGCGGGGCCTACTACGTCGAATGGCTCACGAGCGAGATGGAGAAGAAGATCCAGGACGAGATGGCCCACGTGGAGGCCCTGGGCGGGATCGTGGAGGCGGTCAAGTCCGGCGCGCTCCAGGCCGAGGTGGCCCGTCAGGCGTACCGCTTCGAGCAGCAGCTCCTCTCGGGCGAAGTCGCCAAGGTCGGCGTGAACCGCCACGTGGCGCCCGACGCGGCCGGGAGCGAGTCGCCCGCGCTCGAGCTCTACGCCTTCGATCCCAGAGTGGAAGCGGCCCAGCGGACGGGGCTGGCGCGGGTGCGGAGCGGTCGTGATGGCGCGGCCGTCGAGCGAGCGCTGAGCCGGCTTCGCGAGGAGGCGCGGGGCACCGGCAACCTCATGGAGCCGATCCTCGAGGCGGTGCGAGCCTACGCGACGCTGGGCGAGATCGCGGGCGCCCTGAAGAGCGCCTTCGGCGAGTACAAGGAGCCCGTGCGGTTCTGAGGATGAGCCTCTTCCAGGGCGTGCGGGTGCTCGATCTCTCCCGGATGCTGGCGGGGCCGTATGGCTCTCTGCTCCTCGGCGACCTCGGCGCCGAGGTGATCAAGATCGAGGATCCGGACGGCGGAGATCCCATGCGCGGCATGGGGCCGCCCTTCCTGCCGGCCGGCGAGAGCGCCTATTTCCTCGCCGTCAACCGCAACAAGAAGAGCGTCGCGCTGGACCTCACGCTGCCGGCGGGCCGAGCCGTATTTCTCGATCTCGTCCGCGTCGCCGACATCGTGTGGGACAACTTCCGTCCGGGAATCATGGAGCGCCTGGGGGCGGACTACGCGACCCTGGCGCGGATCAACCCGCGCATCATCGCCTGCTCGCTCTCGGCCTATGGTCAAGAGGGGCCGTACCGGGACTATCCCGCCTTCGACCTGGCCCTTCAGGCCATGGGCGGAGCCATGAGCATCACGGGCGAGGAGGGCCGCGCCCCGGTGCGAATGGGGCTCCCCATGGGAGACCTGGCCGGCGGGCTGTTCGGCGCCTTCGCCGTCGCCGGAGCGCTCTTCCGCCGAGAGCACACGGGGCAGGGAAGCTGCATCGACCTCTCGCTTCTGGACTGCCAGGTCTCGCTGCTCACCTATATCGCCCAGTATTTCTGGACCGACGGCAAGGTGCCCGGGCCGATGGGCTCGGGCCACACCTCGGTGGTGCCCTATCAGGCCCTGCAGGCGCGGGACGGGTATCTCGTGGTGGCGGTCTTCGCCGAGAAGTTCTGGGCCGGCTTCTGCCGCGCCATCGGTCGCCCTGACCTCGAGCGCGACCCGCGCTTCGAGTCCAATCCGAAGCGCGTCGAGCACGGCCAGGCTCTGATGCCGATGCTCGAGGAAGTTCTGAAGACGCGCACCGTCGCCGACTGGCTCGAGGCGCTCAGACGCGAGGGAGTGCCGGCCGCGCCGATCCAGTCGGTGGATCAGGTTCTCGGTGATCCCCAGGTGCGGCTGCGCCGCATGGTGGTCGAGATGAGCCATCCACGCCACGGCCCGCTGCCGACCCTCGGCACTCCCGTCAAGGTCGATGGGGACATGGGACTCGACGCGCGGCCCGCTCCCGATCTGGGCGAGCACACGGAAGAGGTCCTGCGCGGGCTGCTGGGCTACTCCGCCGAGCGCCTCCAGGCGCTGAGAGCCGAGAAGGTGGCGGCATGAGCCAGGGTCGCGTGAGCAGCGGAGAAGCCGCGGCGGCCTTCAGTGTCATCGGCAAGCCCATTCCCAAGCGCGACGGGCAGGAGAAGGTCACCGGCTTTACCCAGTATCTCCACGACCTCACCGTGCCACGCATGCTCCACGGCGCGATCTTCCGCACCCGGTTCCCCCACGCCCGGATCCGCCGCATCGACACGAGCCGCGCCCGGGCGCTGCCGGGAGTCGTGACGGTGATCACGGCGGAAGACGTGGAGCAGCAGCCGATCGGGTTGGCCAAGGATCATCTGCCGCTCAAGGGCGGCGCCTCGGACGGCCGCAAGGCGCGCTGCATCCGCGATGAGATCGCGGCCGTCGCCGCCGAGAGCCCGCTGATTGCCCAGGAGGCGCTGGAGGCGATCGAGGTGGAGTACGAAGAATTGCCAGGCGTCTTCTCCCCCGAAGAGGCGCTCCGGCCCGGCGCGCCTCTGGTCCACGAGGCGCTCGACTCCAACCTCGTCAACCTGCGCTATCAGTTCGCCCACGGCGATGTGGATGCGGCCTTCTCCCGCGCCGCCGCCGTCGCCGAGGGCGCGTACCGACTCAACTACGTCTCTCCGGCGGCGCTGGGCACGATGGCGGCCCTGGCCTCCTGGAGCCCCGACGGCGCGCTCACCATGTGGAGCACGACCCAGGTCCCCTTCCTCTACCAGAAGGATCTGGCCGAAGCCCTGGGCATCACGGGCGACCGCGTCCGCGTGATCCAGCCGCCCATCGGCGGCTCCTTCGGCCGCGGGCTGGACGTCTATCCTGTCGATGTGATCACAGCGCTTCTGGCGCGGAAGGCCGGACGCCCCGTTAAGATCGCCTTCGAGCGCGTCGAGGATTTCATCGCGTGTCCGACGCGCGAGCCCTGCGAGATCCGGCTGCGCACCGCGGCCGATGCCCAGGGCCGCCTCCTCGGCCGCGACGTCCACGTGACTATCGACAACGGCGCCTACGTCTCCTGGGGCTCCACCACGCCGTATGTGATGCTCTCCACGTCCACGGGACTGTACCGCTGCCCCGCGGTGCGCTTCGACACCACCATCGTCTACACCAACAATCCGTACTCGGGCTCCATGCGGGGCTACGGCAATCTGGAGATCACTTTCGCCGTCGAGGCGCAGATGGACGACCTGGCTGACCGCCTGGGGATGGACCGGGTGGATTTCCGGCGGCTCAACGCCAACCAGCCGGGCGACATCACGCCCCAGGGGTCCGTCATCACTTCGTGCGGGCTGACTCGCTGTCTCGACGCCGTGGAGCGGGAGATCCAGAAGCCACTGCCTCAGCCGCCCGAGCCGGGCTGGAAGCGTGGCGTGGGCTTCGCCGGCATGTTTCATGTGGGCGGGGGAGCGCGCGTCTATCGCTCCGACGGCTGCGGCGCCATCCTCCGGATGGACGACTTCGGCCAGGTGACCCTCCTCACCGGAGCCAGCGAGATCGGCCAGGGCTCGGAGACCGTCCTGGCCATGATCGTCGCCGAGGAGCTCCAGGTTCCACTCGACCGGGTGAGCGTGGTCAATAGCGATACGGCTGTGAAGCCGTGGGACGTCGGCTGCCATGCCAGCCGTACTACCTTCGTCGCGGGGAACGCCGCGCTCCGGGCGGCGCGCGAGCTCAAACGCCGGCTGCTGGCGATGGCGGCCGAGCTGATGGACGAGCCGCCGGACGCGCTGGAGCTGGTGGCGGGTATGGTGCGCGTCACGGCGCATCCTGAGCGGGGCATGGAGTACGACCGGGTGGTGAGGGCCGGCCATCTCAAGGAGGGCGGCCGGACTTTGGTCACCGAAGCCTTCTACGACCCGCCGACCCAGATGCTGGACAAGAATCTGCGGGGCAATGTCTCCGCGGCCTACGGCTTCGCGGCGCAGGCGGTGCTGCTCGAGGTCAGTGAGAGTACGGGCCAGGTGCGTGTCCTCAAGGTGGCCTCGGCCCACGACGTGGGGCGGACGCTGAACCCCCTGATCGCCGAGGGGCAGATCCATGGCGGCATTCACATGGGTCTCGGGTATGCCCTGGCCGAAGAGCTCGTCGTGCGAGAGGGGCAGGTTCTCAACCCCCAGTTCATGGAGTACCCACTGCTCGTGGCGTCGGACATGCCCGACATTGTCGTGGAGTTCATCGAGACCGTCGACGAGGAAGGACCCTTCGGGGCCAAGGGGCTCGGCGAGGCCGGAGTCATCCCCGTCTCGGCAGCGGTGGCCAATGCGGTGAAGGATGCCGTCGGGGCGCGCCTGACCGAGCTGCCGCTCCGCTCCGAGCGGATCTTCCAGGCCCTCCAGAGCGCCCGGCAGGAAGGGCGCCGGTGACGGCGATGTTCCAGCCGGCCGCGGAATCGAGAGCGCGGGAGGAGCATGAGCGCCTGACCCTCGACGGGCTTCGACGGACTCTCGCGCTGGCCCTGACCAATTCGGCCTGGGCGCGCCGCCTCGGAGCCGCGCAGCCCGGTGACATCCGCTCGACCGCGGATTGGGCGCGACTGCCACTTCTGCGGAAAGAAGAGCTGCGGGACGCCTACCCGTTCGGGCTGACCTGCGCGCCGCGGGAGCAGACGCTGCGCATTCACATGTCCTCCGGCACGACGGGCAATCCGATCCTCAATCCCTACACGCGCGCGGACATCGCGCAGTGGGGGGAGGTGATGGCCCGCTGCTACGTGGCGGCCGGCGTGACGGCCAAGGACGTGATCCAGATCACGCCGTCCTTCGGTCTCTTCACCGGCGGATTCGGCTTTCACTATGGCGCCGAGCGTCTCGGCGCCATGATCATCCCCATCGGTCCCGGTCGCACGGGGCTCCAGCTCAAGCTGATGAAGGATTTGGGCGCCACGGTGCTCACGGGGATCGCCACCTATCCCCTCCGGATCATCGAGGTAGCGCGCGAGGAGGGATTCGACCTCTCGGCGCTCCGACTGCGCGTCGCCATCCTGGGCTCGGAGATGTGGTCCGACGATCTCCGGCGGCTGATCGAGCGGGAGCTCCGGATCGAGACTTTCGACATCATCGGCATGACCGAGACCGGCGGGCCCGGCCTGGGGATCGACTGCCAGGTCCATGCGGGCATCCATGTCTGGGAGGATCACTTCTACTGCGAGGTGATCGACCCGGCGACGGGTGTGCCGCGGCCCGATGGAGACGAAGGAGAGCTGGTGATCACCACACTGACGCGCGAGGGGCTGCCGCTCATCCGCTACCGCACCCACGACCTCACGCGCATCCTCTCCCGCGCCCCTTGCGACTGCGGGCGCACTCACCTCCGGGTGGATCGCCTCAAGGGCCGCACCGACGACATGGTGATCTTCCGCGGCGTGAACTTCTACCCCCGCCAGATCGAATCCCTGATCCTCGGATGCGCCGGCGTCAGCCACGAGTACCAGATCCAGCTGGAGCGCGGCGCCGGCGGCGACCACATGATCGTGCAGGTGGAGGTGACGGCCGGCTTCGACCCCAGTGAAGGCCGGCGCCTCGAGCAGCAGATCCACACGCGCCTCGGCTTCACCCCCGAGGTCCGCGCGCTCAAAGAGGGGGAGCTGCCGCGGCCCCAGGGCAAGGCGATCCGTGTGGTGGACCGGCGGCAGGGCGGAGCGCAGCCGTGAGCGTACGCGTGCGGTTCGGCGTGACCACCATGGCCACTGACCCTCCCGAGCGCTTCCGGGAGCTGGTCGGGCTGATCGAAGCGGCGGGCTTCGACGAGCTCTGGGTGTGCGACTCGTCGCTGCACGCCCGGGACGTATGGAGCTATCTGACGCTCGCGGCCACAGCATCGCGGCGCCTGAGCCTCGGCCCCAACTGCACTCATCCCTATACGCGCCATGCCGCCATCACGCTGAACGCCTGCGCGACGCTGCATGAACTTTCCGGCGGCCGCGCGGCGCTCGCGCTGGGTGCGGGAGACCGACCGGTCAACGAGCTCGGCTATCGCCCGGCGCCCGTCGCCGTAGTGAGGGAGATGATCACGCTGCTCCGCCGGCTGGAGGCGGGCGAGACGGTGAATGCGGGCGAGCCGATCGGGCTGAAGGGGGCGCGGCTGTCCTTCGGGCTCGGGGCGCCGCTGCCGATCTACGTCGCCGCCTCAGGCCCCCGCATGCTCGAGATGGCCGGGGAGGTGGCCGACGGGGTGCTGTTCTTCTCCGGCGTCGATCCCGCCTGCGTGGAGTGGGCGCTGGAGAGGATCCGCGCGGGAATGAAGCGAGCCGAGCGCGGCCCGGCAAGTGTGGACGTCGCCTGCACGATCGCGGGGTCGCTGAGCGACGACCTGGATCGGGCGCGGGCCGAGTGCGTTCCCATGGCCGCCTGGTTCCCACAGACCGCACCCGAGTACGTGACCCTGGTCGGGGTGCCGCCCGAGGTCGTGCATGCCATTCGCAGCGCCTATGCCGGCGGCCACTTCGATGCGGCCCCTCGGGCTTTCGCCCAAGTCACCGACCCGATGGTGGAGGCCTTCACGGTGGCGGGACCGGCTGAGCTGTGGGTGAGACGGATCAAGGAAGTCGTCGCCGCCGGTGTCACCCACGTCAATATCTTCCTTCTCTCGGGGGACAAGCGCGCGATGGTCCGGAAGCTGGCCGAGCACGTGCTGCCCCACGTGGCGAGCGCCTGAATGACGGTGCACGATCGCCTGGCCGACGACGGGGCGGGGCGGCTCTCGATCGAGGGCTCGCGTTACCTGCTGATCCGTCCCGACACCCTGGCAGCGCTCCAGCACGCGGCGGAGCAGACCTTGGGGTCCGCGGCTGCCGAATGGCTGGCGGCGGGAGGACGAGCGGGAGGCGGCCGGGCGACCGCCGCGCTGACGGGGTCGCCTGGTGAGCGTGTCGAGCGCCTGCTCCGCACCGGGACCGAGATCGGCTGGGGAGCCTTCAGCCTCGAGCGCCTGACTGCCACCGAGATGGTGGTGACGGTGAGCCATTCGCCCATCGCCGAGGCCTACGGGCCTTCGAGCCAGCCGGTTTGCCACCTCATCCGCGGTGTCCTCGAGTCGCTGGCGGCGTCGGTGCTCGAGCATCCGCGGCCACTGGTGGAGACGGACTGCGCCGCCGCCGGAGCGCCGGCTTGCCGGTTCTCGACGGCGCCGGGAGAGTGGCGATGAGCGGTGAAGCCCGCGAGATGCGCGAGACCACCGGCGGGCTTCTCCGCGAGGTCCTCCATGTCGGCATCGTCGTGGAGAATCTCGATCGCGCGGTGGCGGAGTGGGAGCGCCTCTTCGGCGTCCGGGCTCGGGATCGCTGGCAGAGCGAGATCGGAGTCAAGGTGGCTTTTTTCGAAATCGGCGGCTCCCGGCTCGAGCTGGTGGAGTACACGGGCCCCATCGTCGAGCGCTTCGGCCCCGTGCTCGCCCGGCGCGAGGGCGTGCACCACCTCTGCTTCAGGGTGGACGACCTCGACGCAGCCCTCGAGGAGGTTGCGGCACGCGGCCTCCGCGTCGTGCCGGGCTTCCCCGTGGAGGGCGCTCACGGCCGCATCGCCTTCCTCGAGCCCGAGGCCACCACGGGGCTCATCACCGAGCTCTGCCAGGTCCGCTGATGGGATACCGCGTCTGATGGGATACCGCATCGGGGTGGACGTCGGCGGGACCTTCACTGACTTTCTCCTTTATCGGGGATCGAGTGGGGGAGAGTCAGGCGCCCCGCGCCCCGCCAAGACGCCGAGCACGCCTGCCGATCCTTCGGAGGGCTTCATGGCGGGCTTGGCCGAGCTCGCGGCCGGCGAGGGGAAGTCTCTCGAGGCTTTCCTCCGAGACGTCGAGCTGATCGTGCACGGCACGACGGTCACCACCAACGCGATCCTCACCGGGAACGTGGCGCGCGCCGGGCTTCTCACCACGCGCGGCTTCCGCGACGCGCTCGCCATGCGCCGGGGAATCCGCGAGGCCCAGTACGACAATCGCTACACGGCCCCTCCGCCGCTGGTGCCCCGCTGGCTGCGGCTCGGCGTCAGCGAGCGGATGAGTCTGGACGGTCACGTGCTGGCTCCGCTGGATATGGCCGAGGCGAGGGTCGCACTCGAAAGCCTGCGCGCCGCGGGAGTGGAGGCCGTGGCCATCTGCTTCCTTCACAGCTGGGCTAACCCGGCTCACGAGGAGGCAGTCGAGCGGCTCGCCGCCGAGATCCTGCCCGATGGCTATGTGACGCGCTCCTCGGTGCTCCTGCCCCAGATCCGCTTCACCGAGCGCGTGAGCACGACGGCGCTGAATGTCGCCGTCGGACCGGTGTTCCTCCGCTATCTGGACCGGCTCACCGCTCGGCTCGGGGCGGCGGGATTCCGCGGCGCGCTCCTGATCATGCAGTCCAATGGCGGCGTGGCGACGCCGTCCCGCGCGCGTGTGGCTGCGGCGACCACGCTCCTTTCGGGACCGGCCGCCGCGCCCACGGCGGGTCTCGCCTTTGCGGCATCCCATGGCGCCCGGGACTTCATCACCGTGGACATGGGCGGGACCTCCTTCGACGTCTGTCTCGTCAAAGACGGCGTCGCGGCCATGACCAGCGAGGGGCGCATCGCTCGATATCCCTTCGGGCTGCCGACGTTGGCCATCCACACGATTGGAGCCGGCGGCGGCTCCGTCGGCTGGATCGATGACGGCGGCCTGTTGCGGATGGGGCCCCAGAGCGCGGGCGCCGACCCCGGCCCGGCCTGCTACGGGCGTGGCGGGACGCAGGCGACCTGCACCGACGCGGATCTGCTTCTGGGCTACCTCGATGCGGGGCGCTTTCTCGGAGGACGGCAGTCGCTGGACATCGAGGCGGCGCGCTCCGCCGTCGGATCCCTGGCCCGGCGGCTCGGACGCCCAATGGAGGAAGCCGCGGCGGGCATGGCGGAGGTGATCGACGCCAATATGGCGGCCGGCATCCGCGCCGTCAGCGTCGAGCGTGGCCACGACCCCCGCGAATTCCTGCTGGTGGTCGGCGGGGGCGCCGGGCCCGTGCACGCAGCCGGAATCGCCCGCGAGCTGGGGCTCGGGCGCATCCTGGTGCCGCGCAGCTCGTCCATTTTCTGCGCTGTGGGGCTGCTTCTCTCGGACCTCCGCCACGACTTCGTGAGGAGCCACGTGGCGGCCTTCGAGCGAATCGAAAGGAAGCGGCTGGAGGAGATCGCCCGCGCGCTTCAGGTAGACGCGCGGCGGGTGCTCGAGGCCGAAGGCATCGACCACGCCACCGCCATGATCACGCTCGGCTGCGACGTTCGCTACGTGGGGCAGTATCACGAGCTGGCGGTTCCCTGGCTCGTGGACGAGGTCGAGAGCGGCGACCTGACGGGCGTCGCCAAGCGCTTCCACGACATTCACGACCGACTGTACGGCTACGCGTTGCCCGAGGCGCCGCTCGAGCTGGTGAACGTGCGCGCGGTGGTGGTAGGCCTTACTCCCAAGCCCTCGCTGCCCGACGTGGCGCCGGGGCAGGCGTCGGACGCGCTGCGCGGTCGGCGTCCCGTGTGGATCGCCGAGGAGCGCGCCTTCGTGCCCGTGCCGGTGTATGACGGCGAGGGCCTGGGGAGCGGGGCGCGGCTCGAGGGTCCTGCCATCGTGGAATTGCCCACCACGACCGTCATGCTGAGCCCCGGCTGGCGCTGCGAGACCGACCGGCACGGCTCCTTCCTGCTGGAGCGGCCATGAGCACGATCGCCGTCGATCCGGTCTTCGCTTCGGTTCTCGAGCGCCGGCTCAAGGCCATCACCGAGGAGATGGGGCTCGCGCTGCTCCGGACGACGCGCTCGCCCATTCTCAACGAGGCCCGGGACTTCGTGACGGGGCTCTACGACCGGCAGGGGCGCATCCTGGCTCAGACCGAATACATCCCCATCCTGGCGTTCGCGCTGCAGCCCGCCTGCCGCGCCGTCGCGGACGTCTTCGGGGAGGACGTTCACCCCGGCGATGTCTTTCTCCACAACGACGTCTTCTCGGGGGGCAACCAGAACAATGACGTGGCCGTCTTCCGGCCGGTCTTCGTGGACGGGCGCCTGGTGGCCTGGGCCGCCACCAAGGGTCACCAGGCCGACATCGGCGGCGCCCAGGCCGGCGGCTACAACCCCCGCGCCACCGAGGTGTGGCAGGAGGCGCTGCGGATCCCGCCGCTCCGGATCGTGGACGCCGGACGGCTCAGGCGCGACCTCTGGCGGATGCTCTTCGCCAATGTGCGGCTGCCCATCGTGGAAGAGGATATCCGCGCTCAGATCGGCGGCACGGTGGTGGGCGAGCGCGGCCTCGTGGAGCTCTATCAGCGTCACGGGGTTCCGAAGATCGACCGGCACGTGGAGTATCTCTTCGACGCCGCCGAGCGGCGCATGCGCGCCGAGCTGCGGCGCATCCCCGACGGCACCTACGTCGGCGAGAGCTGGATCTTCTATGACGGCTATCACCCGGGAAGTCGGCACCGCATCCGGGTGAGCATCGAGGCGCGGGAGGGCGCGCTGAGGCTCGACTACACGGGGACCGACCGCCAAACGGTGGGGTTCGTCAACGCGCCCCTGGCCTCGTCCCTCTCGGCCGCCTTCCTCGCCCTCTTCATGCTGGTGGACCCCGATATCCCGCACAATGACGGGGCCCTCCGCCCGATCGAGGTTCGCATCCCGTCCGGGACGATCCTCAACGCCGACTTCCCCGCCGCGACGACCTTCGGCAATACGCTGGCGGGACCTCATTCGGACGCCATCTTCCGGGCCCTGGCGGATGCGCTACCCGATCGTGTCTCGGCCGGCTGGAACCGGATGCTCGGCATGACGATCACGGGGGCGGACCCGCGCCGCGGTCGGAGGTTCGTGGACATTCTCTTTCTCTCCCTCAAGGGCGGCTCGGGAGCCGTCCACGGCTGCGATGGCTACGACCACATCGGCCTCATCAATACGGCGGGCGGCGTCCTGGCCCAGGACTACGAGATGTTCGAGGTCCATACGCCGTGCCGGCTCCTGAGGCACGAGTATCTGCCGGACTCGGCCGGAGCCGGGCGCTGGCGCGGCGGCCTCGGGGTGGAGACTGATTTCGTCGTCGATGGCGAGGACGTCACCGGGATCTGTTTCGGGGACGGCGTGGACGAGGAGGCGCGCGCCTTCGGCCTCTTCGGCGCCGGCGCGGGGGCGCTCAACCGGCTCGAGCTGCGGACGCCAGCCGGGGAGATCGTCCTCCCACGCTCCAAGGATGTGGTGCCGATTCCGCGCGGCACCGTCTTCCATCAGCAGGCCGGCGGGGGAGGAGGCTACGGCGACCCACGCCAGCGGCCGGCGGAGACCGTGGCCGCCGAAGTTCGCGACGGCCTGATCTCTTCCGATTCCGCCCGGCGCGATTACGGGGTCTGGGTGGATCCGGAGCCGCTGGCCCTCGATCCGGAGCGGACGGCGCGGCTCCGGCGCGGGCCCAGCGAGCCGAGGGCATGACCTCCACGGCGGCCCTCGTCCACGTGGTGGTGAGCGGCCTGGCCACGGGCAGCATCTATGCCCTGATGGCGCTGGCCCTGGTGATCATCTATAACGCCACGCGCACGCTCAACTTCGCCCAGGGCGAGATGCTCATGATCTCGACGTTCATCGCCTGGTACGCCTACCGGGCTTTCACGCTGCCGCTCGCGCTCACCATCGTGGTGGCGGTGCTGGCCGGCGCCGCCCTGGGCCTGGTCGTGGAGCGCCTCATCATCCGGCGCTCTATCGCCGCCACCCACTGGGACGTGCTGATCATCACCCTCGGCCTCTCGCTGATCCTGCGGGCGCTGGCCGGGCTCATCTGGACCCACGAGGACTTCCCGTTCCCGTCGTATTTCGGCGAGCGACCGATCCAGGTTGGATCGGTGCGGCTGGCGCCCGTGTCATTGGGCATGATCGGAGGATCGCTCCTGCTCATGGCGGCCCTCTACGGCCTGTTCGGGTTCACGCGCATGGGGCGCGCCATGCGGGCCGTGGCCCAGAATCAGCGCGCCGCGCGGCTCATGGGGATCAGCGTGGAGCGCGTCTACTCGTTCTCCTGGATCCTGGCCGCCATGGTGGGCGCCGTCGCAGGGGTGCTGGTGGCGCCGGTGACGTTCCTCTCCACCAAGATGGGCCTCATCGTCATCAATGGCTTCACGGCGGCCGTCATCGGCGGCTTCGGCTCCATGCCGGGAGCGGTGCTCGGCGGAATGCTGCTCGGCGTGATCGAGAACCTGGCGCCGTTCTATCTGCCCGCCGGCATTCGCTATTCGGTGCCATTCCTCATCCTGGTGGGGATCCTGTTGATCCGGCCCGCGGGACTGCTGGGCCGCGTCGAAAGGAGGAAGGTGTGAGGGGAGGCCGGGTATGGCTTGGCGCGCTGGTCGCCGCGCTCGTTCTCTGGCCTCTGCTGGTGCCGGGCTATTTCGTGTTCCTTCTGAGCCTCACGCTGGCGAATGCCGTGGTGGCCATCGGGCTCAACCTGCTCTCGGGCTACACCCACCAGCTCTCGTTCGGTCACGCCGGCTTCCTGGCCATTGGGGCGTACATCGCCGCGCTGTTGACCATCCACGCCCCCGGACTGCCAGTGATCGCGACGCTCCTGCTGGCCGGCATCGCGACGGGGGCCGTCGGTGTCGGCTTGGGTATTCCGTGCCTGCGCCTGGAAGGGCTCTACCTGACCATGGCGACGCTGGCCTTCGGCTTCGTGGTGAGCGAGGTCATCCTGAACCTGGACTCGATCACCCGCGGGGCGGACGGGCTGCGTGTGCCGGCGCCGCGCCTGGCCGGGCTTCTCCTCGGCAGCGACATCTCGCGCTATTACCTGATCGTGACCGTGGCGGCCTTGCTGGTGGTGGCGGCGGAGAACCTGATGCGCACGCGGACGGGGCGGGCCTTTCTGGCGATCCGCGAGAGCGAGATCGCCGCTCAGTCGGCTGGCATCCCCGTCGCGGCCTACAAGACCATCGCCTTCGGCCTCTCGGCCTTCTACACGGGGGTGGCGGGCGGCCTGTTCGCGTTCACCGTCGGATACCTGTCGCCCGACGCCTTCGACGTATTTTTGTCCGTGGACTTCGTGACCATGATCATCCTGGGCGGGCTCGGCTCGGTGCCGGGCTCCATCGTCGGCGCGGCCTTGGTCACGGTGCTGCACGACTGGCTGGCCGCGTTCCAGAACTTCCGGCCTTTGATCTTCGGCGCGATCCTGATCGCCTGCATGCTCTTCATGCCCGGCGGCATCGCTCGTGCCCTGCAGCCGGTCTTCCGACGGCGTTGACCCGAGCCCCACAGAGGAGGATTCCCATGCGCACCATGCTCTGGCTTCTCACCGCGGCGCTGACGCTCGTGGCGACAGTGCCGGCCTCCGCCCAACAGGGCGTCACCGACACGGAAATCGTCGTGGGCTGCTCCAACTCCTTCACCGGCCCGCTGGCCTTCACCGGCGAGCAGCTCACCAAGTTCGGCATCGATCTCTACTTCCGGGTGGTGAACGACGCCGGAGGAATTCACGGCCGCAAGGTTCGCACGATCTACTACGACGATGGCTACAAGCCCCAGGAAGCCGTGGCCAATACCAAGAAGCTGGTGGAGCAGGACAAGATCTTCGCGGTCCTCGCCTCGCAGGGCACGGCCCCGGTGGCGGCGACGCTCGAGTATCTCGAGCAGAGCCGCGTGCCGCTGCTCTTCCCGTATCAGGGATCCACGGTCACGCGCGGTCTCAAGTACGTGGTCAACGGCATGGTGCTCTATGACCGGCAGGCCCACATGATGGTCGACTACCTGGTGACCCAGCGGAAGTTCAAGACATTCGCCGTGATCTACCAGGACGACGAGTACGGCAAGGCGTTCATCGTCCCCTTCGAGAAGGATTTGGGGCGCCATGGCCTCAAGCTGGCGGCGGCGGAGTCGGTGAAGCGCGGCGCTACCGACGTGAGCGCCCAGATCGCGAAGCTCCAGGCGGCAAAGCCCCAGGTCACCTTCCTCGTCCTCACGCCGGGCCCGGGCGCCCAGGCTCTCAAGGAGCGCCAGAAGATCGGCTGGACGGACACGGTCATGGTGTCCTCGGGCCCGCTGACCGACGAGCGCTTCCTGGCGCTGGCCGGGGAGGCGGCTGAAGGCACCGAAGGGCTGTCGCTGTGGCCCGACCCGGTCACCTCCGACCTGCCGGGCATGAAGCAGTACCGGGATCACATGACCAAATACTTCCCGAAGAACGAGCCCAACCGGTACTCGCTCCACGGCTACGTCTCCGCCATGCTCTTCACCGAGGCGGCCAAGCGCGCCGGCAAGACCCTGACGCGCGACTCGCTCATGACGGCGCTCGAGTCCATCAAGGGGCTCGAGACGGGGATCGTCCCGCCCATCACCATCGGGGCCGATCGCGAGCCGCTCAAGCAAGGCTTCTGGGTGCGCCTGGAGAAGGGACGTTTCAAAGCGCTCACCGGCTGGCTCAAGGAGTAGCGGAGAGTGTTCCTCGGCATCCACGGTCTCTCCATCGGCTTCGGCGGCCTGGCGGCGCTCGCCGATATGAGCCTGGAGGTCACCGAGGGAGAGATCTTCGCGCTCATCGGGCCGAACGGGGCGGGGAAGACCACCGTGTTCAATATTCTCACGGGGCTCTACCGCCCGTCGGCCGGGCGCATCTCCTTCCGTGGCGAGAACCTCTTGCGGCTGGCCCCTCACGAGATCGCGCGGCGGGGGGTCGGCCGCACCTTTCAGAACACTGAAGTCTTCCGGACGCTCACGGCTCTGGACAATGTGATGGTGGGCGAGCACGCGCGGTTGCGCGGCGGCCTCCTGGCGGGGGCGCTGGGGCTCCCTTCGGTTCGACGAGAGGAAGCACGGGCGCGGGAGCGGGCGGTCGAGGCGCTGCAGCGCTTGAGTCTCGGCGACGTGGCCCACGTGGAGGCGGGCAGCCTGCCGCTGGGCCAGCAGAAGCGGCTGGAAATCGCCCGGGCGCTCGTGGGGGAGCCGCGCCTGCTGCTGTTGGATGAGCCCGCCGGCGGGCTCAACCCCACCGAGACGCGGCGGCTCATGGAGCTGATCTGCCGCCTGCGGGACGAGGACGGGCTCACCATCCTGTTGGTCGAGCACGACATGAACCTGGTCATGGGGATCTCGGACCGCGTGGCGGTGCTCAACTATGGGCGGAAGATCGCCGAGGGCAAGCCGCGCGAGATCGCCGGGGACCCCGCCGTGGTCGAGGCCTACCTCGGGAGCGATGATGACGGCGACGCTTGAGATCGAGGATATCTCGGTTGCCTACGGACAGCGCCGGGCGCTCGAGGGGGTCTCGCTCCGCGTGGGAGCCGGCGCCATCGTGTCCCTTCTCGGCGCCAACGGCAGCGGAAAGAGCACGATGCTTCGGACGATCTCGGGGCTCGTTCGGCCCCATCAGGGCCGCATCCTCTACGAGGGACGCGACATCACCCGCTGGGCCCCGGACGCGATCGTGGCGGCGGGAGTCACCCACGTCCCCGAGGGCCGCGACATCTTCCCCGAGTTCACGGTGCTGGAGAACCTGCTGGCGGGAGCCCACAGCGCCCCCGGCCGCGCCATCGCCGAGCGGCTCGAGCGCGCCACGGCATTGTTCCCGGTGCTGGCGGAGCGCCGGCGCCAGCGGGCGGGGACGCTCTCCGGTGGAGAGCAGCAGATGCTGGCCATCGCCCGCGCGCTGATGGCCGAGCCGCGCCTGCTGCTGCTGGACGAGCCATCGTTGGGGCTGGCGCCGCTGCTTTGCCGCGAGATCTTCCGCACCATTCGCCGCATCAATGCCGCCGGGGTGACGGTGCTCCTGGTGGAGCAGAACGCCGGTCTGGCGCTCCGGCTCGCGGAGTCGGCCTATGTGCTCGAAACCGGGCGGGTGGCCCTGGCGGGGCCGAGCGCGACCCTTGCGGCCGATCCCCGCATCCGGGCGGCCTACCTGGGCCTGGGCGGCGCCTCCGCCTCTCCCACGCGCTGAGTACGCTCCGGATGCCTCGCGACACTACGTTTTCGCACCTGACGGTTCTCTCGCTCGAGCAGGCGACGACGCTGCCGTACCTGACTCTGCGCCTTGCCCAGGAGGGCATGCGGGTCATCCGTGTCGAAAACCCGCCCCGCGGCGATCCGAACCGCTGGATCGGCGCCCCGGTGCTCGCCGAGGAGGGCATGAACGCCTATTTCCTTCCCAACAATCTCGGCAAGGAGTCGATCACGCTCAATCTGGCATCCGACGAAGGCAGGGCGATGCTCCACGGGCTCATCAAGAAGCTGCCCGTCGATATCTTCGCGACGAATCAGCGCCCCAAGGACTACGCCAAGCTCGGCATTGAATACTCCACCCTGCGCGCGCTCAACCCCGGCGTGATCTGGGTGGGCATCACGGGATTCGGCCCCGACAGCAATGAAGCCGCCTACGACCCCGTGATCCAGGCCCGTGCGGGGTGGATGGATTTGACGGGAGAGCCGGACGGCACGCCCCTCGTATTCGGCCTGCCGATGGTGGATCTGGGCGCCGGCGAGCAGGGATACGGCCAGGTGATGCGCGCGTTGTATCTGCGCGAGCGGACCGGCCAGGGAACACGCGTGGATATCTCGATGTGGCAGAGCGCCGTGTCATGGATGGTCAGCCCGGTGATGCTGACGAAGACGTTCGACGAGAAGATCACGCGGCGTGGGAACACCCATCAATTCTTCGCCCCCGTCTCCGTCTATCCCACGCGCGATGGCTTCATCTACCTCGCGGTGGGCAACGACCGGCAGTGGGAGAGCCTGGTGAGCACGCGTGAATTCGCCTCCCTCGCGCGCGAGGAATATCGGCGGAACGCGGGCCGCTTAGCAGGGCTTCGCGAGGTCAATGCCAGCCTCGCCGAGGTGCTGCGCACTCGAGACTCGCAGGAGTGGATCGAGCTTTTTCGCCCATTGGGGATTCCGGTCTCGCGGGTGAACACGGTGCGCGAAGTCGTGGAAGATCGTTCGGTGAGCGAGCAGATGATCACCGCGCGAGATCCGCGAACGGGGATGGTGATTCATCTCCCCGCGCCCGCGGTGCTGACGGAGTTCCTGCGCGCGAGTCGGTTGACGATGAGATTCCCGCCGCGGCTGGGCGAGCACAACGAGACGGTGCTCGGCACGCTGGGTTACGGTGTGTCGAGCCCGAGGGAGCGGGGGAGCGTCTAGCGCCGAGACCCCGTCGGTCACTCCTCGACGGGCGTCGTGACCGGTTCCCCCGCGCCGTAGAAGTAGGCGCCCCGCCCGGCGGTCCCGCCCACGACCGCGATGTCAAAGCAGCCGGGGGTCTCGACGACGGGGATCGGTAGGTCCGGATGATCGTGGAGCCAGCCGAGCTCGGGATGAGCCACGGCCATGGCCTTGGCTTCCTTGTTCAGCATCATGGTCCGGAAGGGCAGGCGCGCCTGCCGATAGAGAGCCTCCTGGATCTGAGATCGCCCCCAGCCGGCCCGAGCGAAGATCTGGGCATGCTCCGGGCAGATGAAGAGCATGTTGTGCTCCTTCTCCTCCGTCCGGTAACGCGGGTCGGCGCGCCGCCCGATGAGCCAGAGCCCGGTGCCGACCTGGGCCACGTTGGTGGCGGCGGTGGCGAAAACCTCGATGAGGCCCTCCGGCGTGGCGCTGCTGAAATCGTGGAGCTCGCACATGCCGTAGGCAAAGTGCACGGTGACCGCGCTCGCTTCGGGAGCGAGACCGCGCGCGACCACATGGTAGGGCTCCCATGGACTCTCGGCCTCGTTCTCGGCGCAGCAGAGGCTGTACTTCAGCGGTGAGCCGATGGTATCCATGTCGGAGACGCCCACGTAGGTGTGCCCCACGTTCATCATGACCAGACGCAGCGCGCGTCCGAGAACCGTATTGGAGGCCGACGGGGCGCCGGGGCCTAGGGCGCACATCCCCGAATTGAGGCGGGCCGCGCGGCCGGACGGCCCGTTGACCAGCACGAGCGGAGCGTGCGGCCCCGTCGACATCGCTTTGTTGCGAAGATACATCTTGGGCTCGGCGAGGCAGCGCACGGCGGCGATCAGAAGCGGCAAATGCACGGAGCCGCAGCCAGCCATGACCGCGTTGACGGCCAGCTTTTCCACTGTGGCGAGGCCGAAGCCGGGCTCGAGAGTGGCGATGATGTCGTCGGCACTGCGCTTCGTGCCCTTCAGCATTGCCTCCAACGCAGGCCGCGTCGGCGCCACCAGCGGGAAGCCGTCGGACCATCCCCGCTGCAGGAAGTCCTGGTTCAGCCGGGCCCACGCCTCGAGGAGGTCCGCGCCCTCGTAGGCGAGCGTCTCCTCGGCGGGCGGCTCCGTCGGGCGCTCGGGCGCTTCTACTTCGCGAGTAAGGCCTGCCACCACCTGGTCGAAGGCCTCATCCACCATGCGGTGGATGTCCTCGGGGCGCTGGTTGGTGAACGGCAATGGCACTACCGCCAGCGGCAGGCCCGGCAGGCCGAAGCTCGCCGCGCTTCGCTCGGCGTCGTGGACGAAGGTCTTGGCGGTGAAGAGCACGGTCGGGATCCCTCGCCGCTCCACCTCCACCATGTCGTGGGCACCCCACGACGTGCAGGAGCCTCAGTCCGCGGTTGTGCCCACCACGGCCTGCACCTCGGAGGCCATTCGGTCGGCATCGTCGGCCGTGGCATGGCGCATGAGGAAGCCGACCGAGCCCGTGTAGCGGCGGAAGCGGAGTCCGGGGAAGCGCTCTTTGAGGCGCTGTTCCGCGCGGTCAAGCGCGGCATCGCCGCCTGCCTTCATGTTCCAGTACAGCCCTATGGTGGCGTTGGAGAGATCGCGCTGACGGGTGGCCGGCTTGACCGACTGCTCGACGCGGGCAGCGACGGGATTCACGATTTCGAGTCGAGCCATATGGTCCTCCAGAAAAGCCAGAAGTAGTGCTGGTGCCCAATAATAGGCCAGCTGAAACCCGGGGACAACACGGTGTGGTGGATTGGACAGAGCAAGCGGCGAAGGAGAGAGAGTCAGGCATGGCTACACCATTCGTTCCCCCGGGGCCGGCTTTATCGCGCCGCTATCGAAGGGCCGGCATGACTTCGTGGGCGAAGCGCTCGATCTGCTCCAGCCGTTGTGGCCAGCGGGGCACCATGAATTGAAGCGCGATATGCGCCACCCCGATCCTCCGATACGCTGTCAGCGCGTCAATGAGCTGCTCGGGGTTGCCCATCAAGCGGTCCTCCTCCTGAGGGACCGGCTCCCGCGTGAGCTCGATGGGGAGACAGCATGCCAGGCTGATCTGCGCGGGGTTTCTTCCCCGCTCCGCTGCCCACTTCCGCACGTTGTCGAACCGGCTGGCCAGCTCGCGCGGCGTGATCCGCACAAAATAGGGAAACCACGCGTCCCCATGAACGGCCGCCCGCCGCTGGGCTCGCACCCCTTCGCCCCCCACCCAGATCGGGATCCGGGGCCTCTGAAAGGGCTTCGGCGAGAAGCCGATCTCTTGAAAGCGGTAGTACTGACCCTCGAAGCGGGGCTTCTCTTCGGTCCAGACTCGGTTCACGACGTCGAGCTGTTCGTCGGCGACGGCGCCCCGGTCCGAGAACGGAGCCCCGAGAGCACTGAACTCCTCGTGCATCCAGCCGACACCCACGCCCAGGATCAGGCGCCCGAGTGAGAGGTGATCGATCGTGGCGGCGATCTTGGCCCAGTAGAGAGGATGGCGATACGGCAAGACGAGCACGCTCATCCCGAGCAAAATCCTTCGGGTGCAGCCGGCCAGGAAGGCGAGGCAGGTGAGGGCCTCCAGGAAGGGAACGTCAGGGGGCACGAAGAAGCGCTGGTCTGCGCTGTACGGGTAGGGGGTCTTGATCTCCCACGGCGTGACGATCCGATCGGCCGCCCACACCGAGTCAAAGCCCAGAGCTTCGGCCCGATTCGCCGCCTCCATGAGGACGCCGCTCGCGGCCCTGCCCGAGATCGGGAGAAAGACGCCAATCTTCATGCTCGTCACTGCTCCTGTTCCCCCTGCTTCCAGGGTAGAATAACGCCTCGCACCTTCTCAGGGAATGGAGGGCGATCGCGCGGCTTCATGTAGCGTTCGGGATGCTGGCGGTGAGGGAGTGAAGGAGGAATCCGACACCATGGCTGAAGTGACATTCCCCATTAGCAAAGAGGTCTGGCACGTCTTAGTTGAGGATCCCGGGTTGCCAGAGAAGCTTCGTCGCATTCTTGAAGACAAGGCGTGTACAACTGAACTTAACGACGCCTACGAAGCTCAGTGGAGTAAGGCTGAGGCGACTAGACTCCGTGACTTCGCTAAGTCTCATACTCTTCGAGGTTTACTGAAAGGCATCCAACAAGAACTGGATGGGTTGGAGAATCGGAAGCGGGCCAGACCCAAAAGAGGCAAGCCGTGAGCACCATCCTTCTTCCTTGGTTCGGCCAAGTGAGGCCTGAAGGTGACCACGCAGGAGGAGGTGTCCCATGAAACGGAGTCTCATCGTTATGATCGCGGTTTTAGCATCGGGGATATGCTTATCGCCATCGTCGGCGATAGCGCAGCAGGCGCTTGTCGTCAAGGCACTGGCCGAAAAGAAAGTCACGGCGTTGCCGACTGGACCGCTCTTCTGGCGGCTAGAGAACTTCTCCACGCTCTCACAAGCGCAGGCCGCAGCGGGCCCCATGGGATTGGCCGCTGAGTCGGGGGGCAAGGCGTGGCTCTTCACGCTCGGCCCTGAGGGTGGGTCATCCGCGGGCGGCACCAAGGTTGCCGAGGTTGGACCACTCCCCCGGGTGGTGGCAACGCAGTATCTCCTGCGGATCAACGAAGCCGGCGGCCCTCCCGGCAGTATCACAACCGTGCACACGCATCCAGGCTGCGAAGCCTTCTACGTGCTCGCCGGGGAGCAAAGCATCCGTACTCCCCAGGGAATGATCCATGTTAAGGCTGGCCAGCCCGAGACGGGCCCCGGTGGCGATACACCGTTGCAGGTCTCCAGTAGCGGCTCGACGGATCTGCACGCCCTGGTGATGTTTGTGGTGGACGCCACCAAACCGTTTTCATCTCCGGCCAAGTTTCCGTAAGCCAAGCAGCGCAACCACGGTGGGGTCAGGTCTTGCCGAAATGACGCCCAACAAGGCGCTCCATCCGACGGCCGTGCCTCCGCTCTGCTACGGCAAGCTCGCGGCTGAGCTTTGAAGTTCGGCCACTTGAAGCGTATAGGTGTGTCCGAGTATGAAGATCAACTGGAGAGAGGTTCTCAAGTTCCTGTCCGGCGCGTTCTTCGTGACGGCCGGAGCGAGTTGGTATCTGGCGTGGTATCACATCGCCATCCCCGTCTTGGGGTTTGGCACCATGTCGCCCAAGTTTTTGGCCGCACGGGGCTTCATACACTTCGCGCTCTTCTTGGTCTGTTTCTACTTCGGCTTCATCAGGAAACCTGCGGCACCGGGTCCATCATCAAAGTCCTGACGGTTCGGCACCAATATCAAAAGGGGGTAATCATGACCTCTTTCGCAAAGGTGATCAGGGGGCTCATCGTGACAGCACTTGCGTCTCTTATCGGCAGCAGCCCGGCGCTGGGGAGAACCTTCGTCTACGTATCGAACGCCGAGGATGGCGACATCGGAACGTACAGCATGAAACCCGACGGCGAGCTGCAGCCGGGCGCGCGCGTTGCGGCGGCGAAGGTAATTATGCCGATGGCGGTGAGCCCCGACCGGCGCTTTCTGTACGCGGCGTCCCGGTCCAAACCGTTTTCGGTGCATGTCTACTCGATCAACTCCGCCACGGGCGCGCTGACGCATGTGTCAACGTCGCCCCTGGCGGAGAGCTTCCCGTACATATCGCTCGAAAGGACAGGGCGGTTCCTGTTCGGCGCGTCGTATGGCGGCCATCTCGTGACCGTCAACGCGGTGGGCAGCGACGGGCGCGTCGCGCCTGAGCCCCTGCAGGTGATCCCGATGGGCCGCAACGCCCACGCGGTCCGCACCGACGGGAGCAACCGATTCGTCTACGTTCCCAGCCTGGGCACCGATCAGATATTTCAGTTCATGTTTGATGCGAAGTCCGGCCGGCTGACCTCGAACACGCCCGCGGTCTTCCAAATGAAGGCCATGACGGGCCCGCGCCACTTCGTGACGTCCAGCGACAACAAGTTCATGTATGTGCTGAGTGAGCTGCTCGGAACGGTGACCACTTTGTCGCTGGATGCGAAGACGGGGCTGTTGACCGAGCTGGGCTCGGTCTCCGGGCTGCCGGCGGATAGCAAGCTGGGGCCCGGCGCGCCGCGCGGGGCAGTCGGCGCACCGGGTGCCCCGGCACGCAACACCGACAATGACATCTGGGCCGCGGACATCCATATGACCCCGAACGGGAGGTTTCTGTACATCTCGGAGCGCACGAGCAACAGTGTGGGGGCGTTTGGCGTGGATGGGGCGACTGGCAGGCTCACGTATCTGGGGAGCACGCCGACCGAGAAGCAGCCGCGGGGGTTTGCGATCGATCCGAAGGGACGGTTTCTGGTTGGGGCCGGGGAAAAGTCGGATACGATTTCGGTCTATGCGATTGACCAGGGAAGCGGTGGTTTACGGTTGTTGCAGAAGTATCCGGCGGGGAAGGGCGCGAATTGGGTTGAGATTGTCGGTTTTGATTGAGGGCCGTTGTTGCACGCTCGATCAGATCACGAAGTCGTAGTGTTCGACCGCGCGCTGCCACTCACGAAGCGCTTCGATCGCCCAGGCTCCGCGCGCGTTTGCTTCGAGCGCCGCGACGCGTGCGGCGAGCGCGCGGAGCTGGGCGGCCGCCACGTCTGGTAGCTGAGAGTGCTCGAGGTCCGGCGTGGGGCGCGCGGTGCGCCTAGCGATCTGGCCAGGGACGCCGGTTACGACCGCGTTCGGTGGCACGGACTTGACGACGACCGCGTTGGCGCCGATCCGGCTGCCGGCTCCGACCGTGATCGGCCCCAGGATCTTTGCGCCCGCCCCGACCACCACGCGGTTCTCCAGCGTTGGATGGCGCTTGCCCTTCTCGAGGCTGGTGCCGCCGAGCGTGACGCCGTGGTACAGCGTCACGTCAGCGCCGATCTCGGCCGTCTCGCCGATGACCACGCCCATTCCATGGTCGATGAAGAGCCCCGGCCCGATCCGCGCCGCCGGGTGGATCTCGATCCCCGTGATCGCGCGGACGACGTGCGACACCCCGCGACCGAGCAGATGCAGGCCACGCGCCCAGAGGCACGCGGCGATGCGATGGCCCCACAGGGCGTGGAGTCCGGGATAGCAGAACACGATCTCCAGCGCGGTGCGGGCCGCCGGATCGCGCTCGGCCACCGCGCGGATATCGCTGCGGATCGTCCGGAACATCCGCGCCGCCCTCAGTCCTGGAGGTCGGCGAAGAGCGGCGTGCTGAGATAGCGCTCGCCGAACGACGGCACGACGACTACGATCAGCTTGCCGGCGTTCTCCGCGCGCCGCGCGACCTCGACGGCGGCCCAGATGGCAGCGCCCGAGGAGATGCCGACCAGCAGCCCTTCTTCGCGCGCGGCACGCCGCGCGGTCGTAAAGGCATCGTCGTTCTTCACCCGGATGATCTCGTCGTAGATCTTCGTGTTGAGCACGTCCGGCACGAACCCTGCGCCGATGCCCTGGATCGGATGCGGCCCCTTCGCCCCGCCGGACAGCACCGGGGAGGCCTCGGGCTCCACGGCGACGCACTGGAACGACGGCTTGCGCGCCCGAATGACCTCGCCCACGCCCGTAATCGTCCCGCCGGTCCCGACGCCCGCGACAAGGATGTCCGCCTTGCCGTCGGTATCGCGCCAGATCTCCTCGGCGGTCGTGCGCCGGTGGACTTCGGGGTTCGCCGGGTTCTTGAACTGCTGCGGCATGAAATAGCGCGGATCACCGGCGACCAGCTCCTCGGCCTTGCGAATGGCCCCGGCCATGCCCTCGGCGCCGGGCGTGAGGATGAGCTCAGCGCCATAGGCGCGGAGCAGCAGGCGTCGCTCCTTGCTCATCGTCTCGGGCATGGTGAGCACGAGTCTGTACCCCCGCGCCGCGCACACGAAGGCCAGCGCGATGCCGGTATTGCCGCTCGTCGGCTCGACGATGATCGTGCCGGGCCCGATCTTCCCCGCCTTCTCGGCGGCGTCGATCATGGCGACGCCGATTCGATCCTTGACGCTGTGGGCGGGGTTGTAGAACTCAAGCTTCGCCACGACGTCGCCGCGGGCGCCGTCGGTGAGCCGGCGAAGCCGGACCAGCGGGGTATTGCCGATCAGTTCGGTGACGTCGTTCGCGATTCGCATTGCCTCGCTCCAATCTGGCCGATCGCCCGTGATGTCGTCGACAAATGTCGCATTGTCGATTGGGAAGGGGAATAGCTCAATCGAGCTATTTTTCTGATGAGGACCGAGTGGGTCTCGGGCCAGCGCTCTTAACCAGGAGCTGCTCGAGGAGACCGGATACTCCGCCCACGCGTTCACGCAACTCGGGGCGTTCGTCCTTGTCTCCGATCTCTCAAGCTGCCGAGACCGCGCCTTTCTCGCGCGGGAGGCCGCAGCCTCGGCGCTCCTCATCCCGACGCGGACGACGACATTGAAGTCGAGACGGTGCCGCTCGATCGCTTGCTCGTCCCCGCCAGGAGTGCAGGGAAATCCATCTGGACGACGCCGGCTTGCTCCTCGCCCTGAGCATAGCGAGGCCTTACCTCGAAGCACTGCGTCCCCGCGCCTGAACTGTTCGATTGGCAAGGTAAATGCTGCTCTTGATATTGCCCGGTGGATGAAGAGCCGGGCGAGAAAAAAAGCTAGCAAATACTGGGATTAACGAGGAGGCGCTAATGAGCGTGCGGGTATTTCTTACAGCATTCCTCGTGAAAGGAAAGAAGGCGCTCGGCATCGCGCTCACCGGACTCATGGCGCTCGCGGTTCCAGCGGGACTGGCCTGGGCCAGTCACGTCGCGTTCTACGAACCGCGCCCCGCCGCTTTCCCGATCATCGATCGCTGGCCTCCTCTGGCGCCTCCGATCGTGCGGGCCGGGGAAATCAAGGCGCAGCACGTGCAAGCGCACACCATCTATGCCAACAGGATCGAGGCCGATGATATCCAGGGCGTGATCTCTCAGTCACACTCGCCCGGTGTGAAGACGGCCGGCAAGGGTGAGCTTAGGGCCCCGGAAGTCTCGGCCGCGGTGATCTACGCGGACAAGATTAAAGCCAATTCCGTCGTGGCCGATACGATCTACGTCCGTAACCTCCCGCGCAAGTAAGCAATGCGCTGCACGGGCGCGCCGCAGTTGGGAGAGGGCTTGCCGTAGCGGCCGTGGGGTCTCGCCTCCTGCGGGCTCGTCAGCGGCGCGGGAGTGCCTGCGCGGCGGTGAGGATCTCGTCCTCGGAGGGGAATTTTCCGATCCCGGCGAGACCCTCGGTGGCGCATTCGACGCTTGCCCAGCGGACAATGCCATCCCGATCGATCAGGAACTGGCCCTTGAGCTGGGGCCACTGTCGCTCGAGGTCCACCTGGTCGGTTGCCGTATTCGTGTAGCCATCGAGCCGCGCGAGGGCCTCAGCCGCCTCCGGAATGGGCAATGGCGCGGGCAGCTCACCGGTGGGATTGATGCGCACCTTCGCGACGGCCTCCATCATCTCCGGGGTGGGTGGCGGCTTCGGCACACCGTACGCGCGATGTGTGATGAGTTCCGGGTCGGCCGCCAAGCGCAGGCGGGTGGGGCGATACTTGAAGTAGAGCCGGGCGTTCTCGGGCGAAGTGGCCACGATTCCGAGCGACTCGACCCCAGCCGCCTTGAGCTTGTCCTGCATCGCCCCCATCTGCGCGATCGCCCGCCGACAGAACGGACACCACAGCCCGACGAACAGAGCGAGGAAAACGGGACTCCGGCTCCGATAGTCGGCCAGCGACACGGTATCGGTGCCGGCCACGGCCGGGAGGCTGAAGTTCGGCGCCGGCTCGCCGGGCGAGACCGGCTTTCCTGGTTCAGCAATCATCGGGCTCCTCCGTATGAGAAAGGGGCGTTAGGGGCGCAGTGATCGGTCACTTCCCTCTGGCGCCTTATTGTACCGCTCCCGGAGCGGCTGACTAACCATCCTCTCGGCGGCGCTGGTCGAGGCGCCGGTCGCTCACCAGATCGTGACCGTGACCTCCTCAACCGCGCCGCCGCGCAGCTTGCAGGCGTAACTGCCGCGCGTCATCGTCCCGGCGCTGCTCCGCGCCTCCACCTCGCCGACTATTGACCACGCCTCCTTTGGGTTGTGGTAGACGGACAGGAAGCGGGCCGTGGCCGGAGCTTTGAGGCGACCCCGCACTGCGGCCTGGCATCGCACCGTAGGCCGCGCGGCCTCCGAGGCCTCGGCCGCCGACTTGGCCCCGCCGTCTCCCCGCGAGGGAGCCACAGCGCCGCGGACGCTGCGCTCCACACACTGCACACCCACTGGAGCGCTCCCGATGCCGATATGCACCTTGCCCGCCTGGTCCACGCAGCGGTAGACCTGCTGGGCCGTCACGGGCCCGACGGCTCCCGTCACGGCTGACAGGATCAAGGCGCAGGAGATGCTCAGCACGGCTCCCGAAGCAGGAGATCTGGTCAACTCTGCTCTCCGTGCTCGAGGCAAGGGGCAACTTCTGTGCCACCCCATTGACCGCGCTGGATCGTTCGCATAGGCTCCGGAGTGCACGTAGAATTGGTGGTCGCCCGGCGACTCGAGCGGAGGAGACCAAGCATGACGAATGCTCAAGAACGGACACCACTCCAACCTGGAGACACCGCCCCAGACTTCACCCTGGCCGCGGCGGATCATGACGGCACCGTGTCGCTGTCCGACTACCGTGGCAAGACTGCGCTGCTGCTGGCCACGATGCGCGGGATGTACTGTGCCTTCTGCCGGCGCCACATCGCGCAGCTCGGCGTGACGCGCAAGAAGCTTCAGCCCCTCGGGGTCGAGGTGCTGGCGGTGGTCGCCACCAATCCCGAGCGGGCGCGGCTCTACTACAAGTTCCGCCCGGTCGGCGTGCCCATAGGGGCCGATCCCGACCTGACCACCCACCGCGCCTTCGGCGTGCCTCACCAGCCCATGACGCCGGAGGTCAGACAGGTCGTCGCGTCCAAGTACGTGGAGCTGGCCCATGAACTGAAGCTCCCGGCGACGGACATGCCCGGAGTCAGGAACATCCTCAACCGCGAGGACGGCTTCGAGCCGCACGAGATCGACCAGCAGGATCTGCAGCGGCATGGCGCTCAGTTCGTGGGGCAATTCCTCATCGACCGCGACGGCATCGTCCGCTGGGCGAATATTGAGGCGGCGAAAGAAGGCCTCAGCGGTATGGAAAAGTTCCCGACCGACGAAGAGTTCCTGGCGGCGGCGCGGATGCTCCCGTGACCTGCCGGTGCGGCTTTCAGGCGCCGCCCGAGTTCGCCTTCTGTCCCAAGTGTGGCGAGAAGCTGCCCGCGGCCTGCCCCTCGTGCGGCGCCGTCTCGCCTTCTGATTTCGCCTTCTGTCCTCGCTGCGGCGCGCGGTTTCCCCCCACGGACGCGCGAGAGCCTACCGCGGCGCAGCGGGTCGCCGGCTCGGCGGCCGGGCCCGAAAGGGCCGAGACCGATCGGCGGCCGGTGACGATCCTCTTCGCCGATCTCTCGGGCTTCACCGCTCTCGGTGAGCGGCTGGATCCGGAGGACGTCCGCGCGCTCCAGAGCGACCTGTTCCAGCAGATGGGCTCGGCGGTGGAGCGCTATGAGGGCTTCGTCGAAAAATACGTGGGAGACGCGGTCATGGCGGTTTTCGGCGCGCCGCTCGCCCACGAGGACGATCCCGAGCGGGCGCTCCGCGCGGCCCTGACGATCCAAGAGCGTATGGCCGCCCTCAGCGAGCGCTGGGCGGGGCGTCTCGGCCGCCCGCTGGCCCTGCACATCGGCATCCACACTGGGCCCGTCGTCGCGGGCACCATCGGCCAGACGCCGGGCGCCGCGTACGCCGTCACCGGCGACACGGTGAACACCGCCTCGCGGCTGCAGTCGGCGGCCGAGGCCGGCCAGATCCTGGTCAGCCGCTCCACGTACCGGCTCACCCAGCACGCCTTCGAGTTCGAGGCTCTCGGCGACCTGACCGTCAAGGGCAAGGCCCAGCCGATTCCCGTCTATCGGCTGGTGGGCGCGCTCGCCGCGCCGCGGTCCACGCGGGGCCTGGAGGTGCACGGCCTCGTGGCGCGATTGGTGGGCCGCGACGACGAGCTGGGCCAGCTGCTCTCCGCGTTTCAGCGAATGCAGGGCGGGCACACCCAGGTGGTGAGCCTAATCGGAGAGGCCGGCGCGGGTAAGTCACGGCTGCAGGCGGAGTTCCTCGCCCGGCTGGAGAGCCGCGGCCACCTGAGCGCGATCGCTGTCCGCCGCGCGCCGTGCTCCCCGCTCGGCGAGAAGACCTACGGGGTCTTGGCCTCGCTGCTCCGCGAGGCATACGGCGTCGCGCCGGATGATCCGCTCGACGTGGCGCGCGGGAAGCTCGAGGCCGGCCTCGAGACGCTCGGCGTCGACGCGGCAGAGACGGCGCGGATGGCGGCCCTCCTCGGCTATGTCCTCGGCTTCGGCCAGGAGGAATCGCGACTGCGCCATCTCGAGCCCGAGCAGCTCAAGCGCCAGATCTTCCTGGCGGCGCGGGCCCTGATCGAGCGCCGACTCGAGGCGAGCCCGCTGCTGCTCATCGTGGAGGACCTGCACTGGGCGGATACCGCCTCGCTCGAGCTCCTCCGCTTCCTGATCGATCGCCTCCCCGATCGGCGGCTCATGCTCCTCCTCGCCTACCGCCCGACGATGGACGCCGGCGCCGTGGTCTCGGGGCGGACGACGCATACGGCGATCCGGATCGGGCCGCTGTCGGCCGCGGACAGCGAGGCGCTGCTCCACGCGCTCTTCGGCGCCGTCGACCAGTGTCCCGACAGGCTGCGGGCGCTGATCGTCGAGCGCGCCGGGGGCAATCCGTTCTATCTGGAAGAGATCGTCCGCAGCCTCATCGCCGACGGGGTGCTGGTCCGCGAGCCGGGTGGATGGCGATGCACAGCGGAAGCGGCCGCGGTGAACGTGCCGGTCACCATCCAGGGCCTTTTGCTCTCGCGCCTCGATCGGCTGGCGGCCGGGCCCCGACGCGTGATCCAGGACGCCGCCGTCATCGGGGCGTCATTCGATCAGGAGCTGCTGCGACTGGTCTCGACCGATCCCGACATGGAGGCGGCGCTGGAGGCGCTGGTGGATGCCGAGCTGCTCGTGGAAGAGCCGCGCGGCCCCGGCGGCGCCGCGCCTCGCTATCGCTTCACCCACGCGCTCGTGCAGGACGCCGTGTACCAGAACATGCTGGTGCGCCGGCGCGCGGAGGCGCACGCGCGGGTCGGCCAGGCGCTGGAATCGCTCTGCGGCACCAGCCCGCAGCGCCTCGAGGACCTGGAAGCCCTCGGTCATCACTGGGCGCTGAGCACCGACAAGCCGCGTGGCGTCCGTTACCTGATGACCGCGGGCGATTGGGCGCGCGCCATCCACGCCAATGCCGATGCCGCCCGCCATTATCAGCGCGCCCTGGAGACCCTCAGCGAGTGCGAGGGCTGCGACGCGGACCGCTTCGCGGTGCGGGAGCGGCTGGGCGATCTCCTGGGCCCCTCGGGCTGGCGCGAGGCGGCTCTCGAGCATTACGAAACCGTGCTCCTGGGTTACGGGCGACTGGGCGATCGTCCCGCCACGGCGCGCGTCTCCCGCAAGATGGGCGCGCTCTACTGGGCGGCCGGGGACCGGGACCGCGCGCTCGGATGCTTCCAGACGGGCCTCGATCTGCTCCACGATCAGCCCGACCACATCGAGCTCGCGCATCTCTATCAGGAGATGGGACGGCTCGCGTTTCGAAGCGGCGACAACGACCGCGCGGTCGAGTGGGCGCAGCGCGCGCTGGCTCAGGCCGAGCGAGTGGCCGCGCGCGCGCCGGGCGCGGGAGCAACGGAGGACGAGCGGAAGGAGGCGGCCACCGCCATCGCCCACGCCTACAACACGCTCGGCGTGGCCCAGGCCAGGCTCAACAAGCTGAGCGAGGCGGTGGCGCACATCGAGCGCAGCGTCGCCGTCGCCGAGGAGGCCGAGCTGCTCCAGGCCGCCTGCCGGGGCTTCGCCAATCTCGGCGTGCTCTACGCCACGCTCGATCCGAGCCGCGCCATCCAGACCTGCGCGCGCGGGCTCGAGCTGGCCAAGAAGATCGGCGATCTGGGCTTTCAGTCGCGCCTGTACGCCAACCTGGCTGTGGCCTACTGCACGCTGACCAATCAGTGCGACGAGCAAGGGCTCGGCGCCGCGCAGGCCGCCATTGATCTCGACCGGCGCCTCGGGCAGCTCGACCATCTGGCGGTTCCGCTGATCGTCCTCGGTCAGATCTACCAGTGTCACGGCGAGCCCGAGCGCGCGCTCACGCATTACCGGGAAGCGCTGGAGATCGCCGACGAGGTGGGAGAGCCGCAGCTCCTGTTCCCCTGCTATGACGGCCTGGCCACGGTCTATCTCGAGATGGGAGACGGCGCGCAGGCCGAGGAGTACCTGCTCAAGGCTCAGGAGGTCTGCGAGCGGGCCGGGCTCGAGCTCGAGCCGGACGCGCTCGTCGTCCTCCCGTTCCTCGACTAATTGGGGTCAGGTCTTGAAATACGACATTTAGTGACGGCAATTGCCGTCACCATTTGTCGTATTTCAAGACCTGACCCCGCCTCGGCCTTCCTCCCGTATCATTTGCTTTGCTCGCCCGATCGCGCCTAGGTTGGAATCGTAGGGGCATGCGGGGACAGGAAGGGGGGAAGATCCGTGCCTATTTCCGCCGAGTCCAAATCAGTCAGCTATGCTCGGCGCTGGATGTCCGCAGCTCTGCGGCGGCGGACGCTAGCGATGCCCCGGCACGTGACGCGGGGCGCGGCGGACTGGGTCGCGCGCCAGGAGGCCGTCGTGCTCGTGGCCGGAGTGGGCATCCTCCTGGCCCTCTTCGGCTTCATCAAGATCGCCCACGAGCTCCTCGAAGGCGAGCTGGCGCATCTCGACCTGCGGCTGCTCCTGGCCCTCAGGGTCCCCGGCGACCTGCACACCCCGATCGGTCCTGCGTGGCTCCTGGAGGCGGCGAGGGACATCACCGTCCTCGGAGGTCGGACGATGTTGCTCGCCGTGCTGCTGTTTGCCGTCGGATACCTCGCGCTGGAGCGCAAACATGGCGCGATGTGGCTCGTGGCGGTGGCGGCGGCCGGTGGAGGGCTGCTCAGCGAAGCGATGAAACACCTCTTCGGCCGCGAGCGGCCCGACGTCGTCCTGCACCTCGTCGCCGTCGCGTCGTCGAGCTTCCCCAGCGGCCACTCCATGCTGACCGCCGTCATCTATCTCACCCTGGGGGCTTTGCTCGCCCGTGTCGCGGCGAGGCGCCGAACGAGGGTCTACCTGCTCACGGTCGCGATGTTCGTCACGTTCCTCGTCGGGATCAGTCGCATCTACCTTGGTGTGCACTATCCGAGCGACGTGATTGCCGGCTGGTGCGCGGGCTTCGTCTGGGCGCTGGTCTGCTGGCTCGCGGCGCGCTATCTGCAGCGCCGCGGCGCGGTGGAGAAACCCGGCCGACCGTGAGGCGTGTGTTTCAGGGCGGGGTCACTTCTTCGCGGCTTGGGCCTTCTTCTCCGCCTTCTCGGCTCCCACCGCCGGACGCTTGGGGGCCTTCATGGGCGGCCGACCGCCGTGACCTCCTTGCCCTCGACCTTGGAATTCACCAGGTCGAGCACGCGCTGGCGATAGTCGTCCGCGTACTGCTCTGGCTTGAATTCGTCGTGGGAGAGCTCCTCGACCAGCCGCAGCGCCAGGTCGAGCTCGCCCTCCCTCAGCTTGGCGGACTGCCCCTTGTCGATCTCGCCGAAGTCGCGCACCTCGTCGGCGAAGTACATGGTGTGCAGCATCAGGCCGTCCTGCGCCGAGCGAATCAGCACGAGGCTCTCCTTGCCGCGCATGACGAACTTGGCGAGGGCGACTCGCTCGGTCTTGGTCATGGCATCGGCCAGGAGCCGGTACGCTTTCTCACCGCCCTTGTCCGGTCCCAGGTAGTAGGTCTTCTCGAAGTAGATCGGGTCCACGTGCGGGAGCGGCACGAATTCGGCGATCTCGATGACCTTGGAGGCTTCGCCCTCGAGGGATTTGAGCTCCTCGTCGGTGAAGCGCACGTACTGCTCCTTGGAGAATTCATAGCCCTTGACCAGCCCGCTCCGGTCCACGACCTCGTTGCACACGGGACAGAAGGTCTGCTGCCGGATGCGGTTACCGCACTTGGCGTGGAGCAGGTTGAACGAAACGCCACCGGAGGAGGCTGCGGCGTAGAGCCTGACCGGGATGGACACGAGGCCGAAGGAGATGGTTCCCGAACCAATCGAGTGGGGAGGCATGGCCTGTCAATCCTCCATATATAGTAAGAGCCCGTGAGAATCTAAACGGTAGCACGCTTGCGGCGATGCTCCAAGCCGTCGTTGGGCTCGCACGGGTAGTGGGCACCGGCCGGGAAAGGGCGAGGGATTGTGATCGAAGAGCGTGCGCCACAGCTCGACGTGTATCGGAAGAAGCGCGATCCGGAGCGGACGCCGGAGCCCTTCGGCGGCCAGCGGCCGGCCGGCGGCCGATTGTTCGTGATCCAGAGCCACGCCGCGCGACGCGCCCACTACGACCTGCGCCTCGAGATGGACGGGGTGCTCAAGAGCTGGGCGGTGCCCAAGGGCCCGTCCGTGCGGCCGGAGGAAAAGCGCCTCGCCGTGCACGTCGAGGACCATCCCATCGAGTACGCGGATTTCGAGGGCGTGATTCCGCCGGGCAATTACGGCGCGGGTTCGGTGATCATCTGGGACCGGGGCTGGTACCGCCCGGTCAAGCCCGCGGATCCGCTCGAGCAGCTCGCCCGCGGAAAGCTCGAGGTGGAGTTCTTCGGCTTCAAGATGCGCGGGCGCTGGACACTGGCCCAGATGTCGGGGAAGGAGAAGGAGTGGCTGCTGCTCAAGAAAGCCGATGGCGGGGTCGCGGCCGAAGAGCTCACCGAGCGCTACCCGCAATCGGTCCTCTCGGGTCTGACCGTGGACGAGATCGCCGACGTGCCGGCGAAGCTCCTAGCGATCCGGCAGAGGCTCGCGGCCCTCGGGGCGCCCCGGCGCGACGTCCCCGTGCGGAAGGAGCCGTTCATGCTGGCCACGCTCGCCGAGCGCCCGTTCTCCGGCAAGGACTGGCTCTTCGAGATCAAGTACGACGGCGTTCGCCTGCTGGCCGCGCGCCACGGCGACCAGGTGGATCTCTACGGCCGCTCCGGTCAGCGCATCACGGGACGCTACCCGGAGGTGGCGGGAGCGCTGCGGGCGCTGCCGGTCGAGTCCTTCCTCATCGACGGCGAGATCATCGCCCTGGACGATGAAGGCCGGCCGAGCTTCCAGCGGCTCCAGCCGCGGATGGCGCTCACCGATCCGCGTGATATCGAGCGCGCGGCGGCCCGGATCCCCACGGTCGGTATCTTCTTCGACTGCCTCATGCTCGAGGGCCACGATCTGCGGCGGCTGCCGCTGCTCGAGCGCAAGGACTGCCTGCGGATGTTCCTCCCCGCGCTCGGGCCCGTGCGCTTCAGCGACCACATCCTCGCTCAGGGCGAGGCCTTCTTCAAGGCGGCTTCCGAGCAGCGGCTCGAGGGGATCGTGGCGAAGAAGGCGAAGAGTCTTTATACGCCCGGCCGCTCCCGCGACTGGATCAAGATCAAGTGCCAGCGTCGGCAGGAGTTCGTGATCGGGGGCTACACCGATCCGCAGGGCTCACGAGGCTACTTCGGCGCCCTGCATATCGGTCTCTACGAGGGAGGTCTCCACGACGGCCCACGGCTGGTCTACGTCTCGAAGGTCGGCACCGGCTTCGACCAGGCCGGACTCAAGAGCCTGTGGGAAAAGCTCGAGCCCCTCAGCCGGGCGACGTGTCCGTTCGAGGCGGGGGCGGTGCCCACCGGACGCGGCCATCACTGGGTGGAGCCAAGGCTCGTCTGCGAGGTGCGCTTCAGTGACTGGACCGCCGACGGCGGCATTCGCCATCCGGTGTTCATCGGTCTGAGGAGCGACAAGCGAGCCGAGGAGTGCCGGCGGGAATCGCCCCTCGCGCCCGAGGACGTCCTCACCTCCGTCCCCCTCACCCTGCCCTCTCCCCCTGAGGGGGAGAGGGGAGTGATCACCTTGGAGGGGGAGAGGGGAGAGGCGACCTCAGAGGGGGAGAGGGGAGAGATGGAGCCGCGGGTCAGGCTCACCAACCTGAAGAAAATCTTCTGGCCGGCCGCGGGCTACACCAAGGGAGATCTCATTGGCTACTACGAGACCGTCGCCCCGCTGCTCTTGCCCTATTTGCGGGACCGGCCACTGGTCCTCACCCGCTATCCCGACGGGATCACGGGCAAGTCCTTTTTCCAGAAGGATGCGCCCGCGTTCGCCCCGAAGTGGGTCCGTACCGAGCGGATCTATTCCAAGGACGCCGATCGCGAGATCGACTACTTCATCGTCAACGACGTGGAGATGCTCCGCTACGTGGCCAACATGGGCACCATCCCGCTCCACCTCTGGGGCTCGCGGCTGGGCTCGCTGGAGCGGCCGGACTGGCTGGTTCTCGACCTGGATCCCAAGGGGGCGCCCTTCACCGATGTCGTCAGGGTCGCGCGCGAGCTCCACCGCCTGCTGGACGACTTCGAGCTGCCCAACTACGTCAAGACCTCAGGGGCGACAGGGCTCCACATCCTGGTGCCGCTCGGCGCGCGCTACACCTACGAGGAGGCGCGGAACTTTGCCCGGTTGCTGGCTCTCCTGGGTGTGGAGGCCGTGCCCGAGATCTCCACCGTCGCCCGGCCGCTCGGGGCCCGCGGCGGGAAGGTCTACATCGACTTCGGCCAGAACGGCCACGGCCGGACCATCGTCGCGGCCTTCTCGCTTCGCCCGCTGCCGGGCGCCCCCGCCTCATGCCCGCTCGCATGGAGTGAGGTGACGGCACGCCTCGACCCCAAGCGCTTCACGCTGAAGACCCTGCCGGAGCGCTTCAAGAAGATGGCCGATCCGCTGGCGCCGGCGCTCGCGGGCGCTGTCGATATCGCGACCGCCGTCGAGCGTATCTCCGATTCCCTCTCCCCTCTGGGGAGAGGGAAGGGTGAGGGGCGAGAAGCCGAGGGGCGAGAAGCCGAGGGCGAATCTACGGATGCATCAGGGCGTGGAGCTGCTGGGCGAGGGCCGGGCCGGTCCCGGCCTCCTCGTGCTTGAAGTAGACGAAGGCGTCCTTCCACCCTTTCCCGAGCGTGGTGACGGTCCGGCCCCACTCCTCGAGATCCTTCGCCGCATAGCCTTCGTCGCGCAGCCGGAAATAGCCGAAGTCGGCCGTGGCGACCAGCGGGGTCGTCCCCTTTTCCGTGTCAGCCACGCAGAGGGCTGCGTTCTTCGCCCGAAGGCGCTCGTACACGTCGTCGGCGAACCAGCTCGCATGGCGGAATTCGAAGGCGAACCGGGGCCCCCGCGGGAGCCGCGCGAGGAGGTCGGCCAGCCGCTCCAGATCCTTCTTGAAGTTCGGTGGCAGCTGGAACAGCACGGGGCCCAGCTTCGGGCCGAGCTGCGAGACGGTGTCGAGGAAGTACCGGAGCGGATCGTCCACGTCCTTGAGGCGGGCGTCGTGCGTGATGCGCCGGGATGCCTTGAGGGCGAAGCAGAAGCCGGCCGGCGTCTCGGCGTCCCACCCGGCGATGGTCTTGGCATTGGGCATCCGGTAGAACGTGTAGTTGATCTCGACCGTCGAGAAGCGGCCGGCGTAGTACGGCAGCATCTTCTCGACTGCGAACTTCTCGGGGTAGAAGCTCCCGCGCCATTCGGGGTAGTTGTAGCCGGAGGTGCCAATACGGACGTTCATCGCGTACCCTCCCGATTCGATGATACCCGAGCCGGCGGAGGTGAAGAGGGGCCGTCATGACCGCGAGTGCTCGATATTAGGTTCTTGACCCCGCGAGGCCGAAGGCTCCCACTGATTGGACCCTGCGGCCTGCTTGACAGGAGGGAAGCATCAAGAAGGACGAGCTGTTCGGCAGGTTCCTCGAAGCCGCCCCTGACGCGATGGTCGTCGTCGACCGAAGCGGCGAGATTGTCATGGGCAATGGGCAAGCCGAGCGGCTGTTCGGCTACCCGCGCTCGGAGCTCCTTGGCCAATCAATCGAGATGCTCGTGCCGGAGCGCTTCCGCTCGAAGCACACCATCCACCGGCATGGCTACCTCGGGGCGCCGGGAGTGCGCCCGATGGGGGTGGGGCTGGAGCTATTCGGGCGTCGGAAGGACGGCACCGAGGTCCCCGTCGAGATCAGCCTGAGCCCGCTGGAGGTCGACGGCGAGACGGTGACGATCGCCGCGATCCGCGACATCAGCGAGCGGAAGAAGACCGAAGTGGAGCGCGCCAAGCTCATCCGGGAGCAGGCCGCGCGGGTCGAGGCCGAGGCGGCGAACCGGATGAAGGATGAGTTTCTGACCATCCTCTCGCACGAGCTGCGGACTCCGCTCAATGCCGTGTATGGATGGGCGCGGCTGCTCCAGTCCGGGCAGCTCAGCAAGGCGGACGCGGCACGGGCGCTCGAGGCCATCGTGCGGAACTCCAACGCGCAGGTCCAGTTGATCGACGATCTGCTCGATATCTCTCGCATCGTCACCGGGAAGATGCGCCTGGACATCCGAACCGTGGACCTCCCGGTCGTGATCGAGGCGGCCCTCGATACCGTGCGGCCCGCAGCCACCGCGAAGGGGATTCGGCTCGAGGCCGTGCTGGACCACGATGCGGGGCCGATCGCCGGCGACCCGGATCGGCTGCAGCAGGTGGTCTGGAATCTCCTGATGAATGGGGTGAAGTTCACGCCGAAGGACGGCCGGGTTCAGGTCCAGCTCCAGCGGTTCAACTCGCACGCCGAGATCGTCGTGAGCGATACGGGCCAGGGCATTGGGCCGGACATTCTCTCGCTCATCTTCGACCGCTTCATGCAGGCCAGTAACTCACCCACGAGAGCGCATACCGGTCTCGGGGTAGGGCTGGCGCTCGTGAAGCATCTGGTCGAGCTCCACGGCGGCAGCGTGGCCGCCCAAAGTGACGGGGAGGGAAGGGGCGCGACCTTCATCGTTCGACTCCCGCTCCCAACTCGACAGGAAGCCTCCGGGTTGGCCCAGCGACCTCATTCGAGTGCCGTCGTGTCGGAATCCTCATCCGCCGGTGTCCGACTCGACGGCTTGAGAGTCCTCGTCGTGGACGACGAGCCTGACGCGCTGGACCTGGCATCCGCGGTGCTCGGCGGAGCCGGAGCGGAAGTCAGGACGTGTGCGTCGGCACCGGAAGCGTTGGACGTGCTGCGACAGTGGCGCGCCGACGTGCTGGTATCAGATATCGAGATGCCCGGAGAGAGCGGGTATTCCCTGATCCGAAAGGTCCGCGCTTGGGGCGGCGAGCAGGGCGGCCAAGTCCCCGCTGTGGCGCTCACGGCGTACGGGCGCGCCGAGGACCGGGCGCGGACGCTGTCGGCCGGCTATACCGTGCACGTGGCGAAGCCCGTGGATCCCGGGAAACTCACGATCATCATCGCGAGCCTTGCCGCGCGACCGAGGACGACGAGCGACCCATCGCCGGGGTGAGCCGCGGAATACCTCATTTCGCTGCTGTCCAAATTGACGGGGATCCCGGTCGGAGATCGCACGATTTCCTGGGCTATTGGACGGGGCGGAGCGCCGACCGAGATCAGGGTCCCGGGTCCTGCTGTCCCGATTAGGCAAGGGCCAGTTCCTTTTGGGCGGCCACCAGGATGGTGGGCGGGCCGTCAAACGGCTGATCCAGCCACGCCCAGAGATCGCGATGGGTGAAGAGGTTCATTCGGAGCAGCGCGACCAGATTCGAGAGCGACCAGCCGAAGCGCGACCGGAGTTGGAGGTACTTCAGGACCAGCATGGCGAGCAGCGCTGTCCACACCTGGACCTTCAAGGCATTGGCGCTGGTCCCGACGAACGTCTTGATCTTCAGGTTCTGCTTCAACGCCTTGAAGAACAACTCGATCTACCAGCGGTCCTGGTAGATGGCGCCAATCGTCGTGGCCCCGAGCGTCAGGTGGTTGGTCAGGAAGACCAGCGTCCTGTCCTTCTCCGGGTCGTAGACTTCGACCCGGCGCAGGGGGGGCGGGCACTTCTCCGGGGCGCCCACCCCGGTCAGACGAATGATCTCGTCCCGCTCGACCCGCCCCTGGGTGGGGATCCGACGGCTCTCGACCACCTCGTACACCGCGGCGTCCTTGAGCCGGGTCACGAACCACACCGCCTGGGCGGTCAGCTGCCCGAGCCACGCGTAGTCGGTGTACCCACGATCCATCACCACGATGGTGCCCGGGTCGAAGCGCAGGGTGCGGGCCACTCGCACGTCATGCCGCTTCCCGTCGGTAATGACCACCACGCTCGGCAGGTAGCCATCGTGGTCCAACAGGCGATGCAGCTTGACCGCCCCCTGGTGCGCCGGAACTTCGCCCAGTCGAACAGGGTCGCGCACAGGTCGATCACCGTCGAGTCCAGACTGACCAGCTTGTGCTTGAATCGGAACTTCCGCCGGCCCTGGGCCAGCGGCTGGCACCGAAGCAGCAACGCCTCGAAGACGGCCCGGTAGAGCTGCCAGGGCCGATGTTCGTTCGCGTAGGCCAGCGTCGAGCGGCTCGGGGCGGTGATGCCCAGGTGCTTGAGTTTGCCTTCGCTGCTGCGCAGGCCCCCGCAGATCTCCCGCAAGGAGTGGGCGCGGCCAAGCTGGCAGAACAACATCGCCACGAACTGCCCCCAGCAGGTGAAGCCGCGCGCGTGGCGCTCGGCGTGCGTCCGCTTGACCAGCGCCTGGAACTCTGTCCGCGGGAACAGCTTGAGCAGCTGGCTGAACATGCTGCAGAATGGGCTCACAGGTGAGCCTCCTTTCGAGTAGCCTTGAAGCCTGATCCGCTTCAACCCCACCATACGTCGGGGGGCTGATTCGTCCTCAAGAGTCGAAGATTCAAGAACCAACCGGAGGCTGATGATGTCCGTCCCCGATAAGGAGCGTATCGAGCTTGATCTTCTGCTTCGTGGCTTTCAGGTCTCGCGTATGCTGCGCGTTGTCGCCGATCTAGGCGTCGCCGATCGGATTCCGGCCGACGGTGCCGTCGCCGTCACCGACCTCGCTGCCGCATGCAGCGTCCAGCCCAGACCCCTGCTGCGCATCCTTCGCGCGCTTGCAGCCTTCGGCGTGTTCCAGATTGCCTCAGGTGGTTTGGTCTCGCATTCTCCGCGGTCGCGGCTGTTACAAACGGACATGCCAAACAGCCCGCATCATGCCGCCCGCTTCTGGACCGCCCCCGGCTCATGGAGCGCCTGGGGGATGCTGGACGTCGCGTTGACCGGGGGAAATCCCCATCAGGCGGCCTGGAACATGAGCCGGTTCGACTACCTGCAACGCCACCCGGATGAGGCACGGGCGTTCGACCTGTTCATGGCACATTTCACGGACAACCGCCATGCTGCCGTCGCTGCCTCCTATGATTTTTCCGCGGCGCGACTCATCGTCGACGTCGGCGGCGGCAATGGCGAAACGCTCCGCCATATCCTGGGTAGATTTCCGGCTCCGCGTGGCGTGGTCTTCGACCGATCGGACGTTGTTCATGCCATTCCGCCAGACCGTCTGATGCACGGCCGTATTGCCGCCCAAGCAGGCAGCTTCTTCGAAAAGGTTCCGGCCGGCGCTGATCACTACCTGATCGTCCGCGTGTTGCATGACTGGGACGACAACGACTGCCTGCGCATTTTGCGTAATTGTCGCGCGGCAATGAGCTTGGATGCTCGCCTGTTGATCGTCGAGCAGATCCTCGAACCCGACCCCACACGCGGCGAGGCGACCCAGTATCTGCTTGATATCCAGATGATGGCGATGTTCGGCGATGCGCGCGAGCGGACAGAGGCCGAGTATCGTGACCTGCTCGCTACGTCAGGCTTTGTCCTTCGGCGTGCGATTGCCACGCCATCCCAGGTTTGGATTATCGAGGCCGTGCCAGTGTAGGCCGGCCTTCATGCAGGCGCGCATCGGAGTGTAGCCAGCGGCTGCGGGTCGAGGCTTGAAGCGTCAAATCAAACCGGGTTGCGACATCGCTTTCTAGAAACTCAGGGCTAATTTGGACAAGAGTGACCTCATTTATATCTCGTGAGCGTGTAGTTTCTACCGTCGTACGGCCGTGCTCGCAGCACCGACGCCGAACCAATCACCTTCGAAGCCCGCGATCTTCAAGAGTTGCCAGCCGATCTTCGCTCCTGGCACGGCCAATGCTGGCCTTGATGCAGCACGTCGGTGAGGGCCGCAATCGCCGTACTGGAGGGGAGACTATGCGCTACGGGCTCATTGTGTTGTTGGTGCTGCTGTGCTCGGTGAGCGTCGCCGCCGCCCAGGTGAGCGTCAGCATCGGGCTTCCCAGCGTGAGCATTGGGATCAATGTCCCGGTGTACCCGGAGCTGATCCTGGTGCCGGCTTACCCCGTCTACTACGCTCCGAGATTGGGTGTGAACCTCTTCTTCTATGATGGCCTGTTCTGGGTCTACGAAGGCGACAGCTGGTATGTGAGTACCTGGTACAACGGGCCCTGGCGGCTCGTGGTTCCAGAGGTCGTGCCGGTATTCATCTTGCGAGTTCCCGTGCGCTTCTACGTGCATCCTCCCGTGTACTTCCGGGCGTGGGCGGCCGATGCGCCGCCGCGCTGGGGCGAGCACTGGGGGCATGGTTGGGAGCAGCGTCGAAGCGGATGGGACAAGTGGAACCGCGGCGCGGCTCCAGCGCCCGCTCCGCTGCCCGTCTACCAGCGCCAGTATTCAGGCGAGCGGTATCCCCGACCGGAGCAGCAGCCGGCGCTCCAGAGCCAGAATTATCGGTACGCGCCGAAAGATCCCGTAGCGCGGCAACACTATCAGCAGGCGAGATTGCCAGCAGCGCCCGGGCCGTCTGAGCGGGGCCAGCAGCAAGGCGAGCCTCAGCAGAAGCGCTCTAAGCCCCAAGCCATCGAGCGCTCCACTCCGCCACCGCCTCAACAGGGCGGTCCCGCGGTCCCGCGCTCACAGTCGCCACAGGGCGGCGAGGGCATGCAGCGACCAGCCCCGCCACCTCAGCCAGGCGGCCCGACGGTACAACAGCAGCCGGAGCACCCGCGGCCAGGGCCAGCCCAGCATGAGCAGCAAGGGCCGAAGTCGCCAGGCCACGAGAAGGGACCGCAGGGCAAGGGTGGCCCCCAAGAGCCAAAGCAGGAGAAAGAGCAGGGGCCGGGGCCAGGGCAGGAGAAGGGGCAGGGCCACAATAAGTAGCTCTCGCCTGACCGCGGGCTTGAGCAGCGTGGCGGCGCCGTGCTAGCGTGCCGCCATGTGGCCGCCGCGTCCTAGCGAGTGGCGATGGGCGCTCCTCACCGGCGCTCTCGCGCTCGCTCTGGGGATGCCGGGCGCCGCCTCTGCCGAGGAGCCCGCCGCGGCGCCCAGGCTCTCCTGGGAGACGGGGGACGGCAAGAGCTACGCCATTCCGGCGCTCGAGATCGGCGGGTTCATCTTCGGGCTCAATCAGTTCAACCGTCACGTCATCGATCGAAAGGTTTACGGCACCGACGAGCACAGCGTCTGGAAGAACCTGACGAGTCCGCAGGTGATCGACCGGGACCCCTTCAGCGTGAACCAGCTCGGGCACCCCTATCAGGGCAGCATCTACTACGGCTTCGCGCGATCGGCCGGCCTCGAATATTGGGAGTCGCTGCTCTACACCCTCGCCGGCAGCCGCCTCTGGGAGACCTTCGGGGAGACCACGCCGCCCTCCCTCAACGACCATATCGCGAGCGGCATCGGCGGAACCTTCGTGGGCGAGCCGCTATTCCGGATGGCGAGCCTGCTGCTCGAGCGCGGCGGCGACTCACCGGGCTTCTGGCGCGAGCTGGGCGCCGCAGTGCTCTCGCCGTCCACCGGCTTCAATCGCCTGGTCTTCGGCGATCGATTCGACGCCGTCTTCCCGAGCCGCGATCCGGCCGTCTTCGTCCGCCTGCGGATCGGCGCCACCCTCACCACGAGCGTGACCAACGAGGGCCTTGCCAATGATGTCAAACGGCAGGAGGGGAGCGCCGACTACTCGATGACCTATGGGCTCCCCGGCAAGCCCGGCTATCGTTATACGCGCCCGTTCGACTACTTCCACTTCGAGTTCACGGCGGTGCCCAATGCGAGCACCGTCGCCAATGCGATCGAGAACGTCGCGACCCGCGGCCTCCTCATCGGCGCGAAGTACGAATGGGGCGATGATTATCGCGGGGTCTGGGGCCTCTTCGGGGGCTATGACTACCTGTCGCCCCAGATCTTCCGCGTCTCCACCACGGCCCTCTCGCTCGGCACTGCCGCGCAATGGTGGCTGTCGCGCGCGGTGGCCCTTCAGGGCACGGCGCTCGCCGGCATCGGCTTCGGCGCGGCCGGCACCGTCGCCGACAAGGCCGAACGCGACTACCACTATGGCGTGATCCCGCAGGTGCTGCTCGGCCTGCGCCTCATCTTCGGCGACCGGGCCATGCTCGAGGCGGCGGCGCGCGAGTACTTTGTCGCGGGAGCGGGGGCCGGAGGTGGAGTCAGCGCCTCGGACTTCGGAGCGGAGACGATCGCGCGCGGAAATGTGGGATTCACGGTGCGCCTCTACGGCCCCCACGCCATCGGGCTGCAGTACCTCGTATCGATCCGCGACACGCGCTTCTCCAGCGGGCGCGACAGGCATCAGTCGGTGGAGACCGTCAGCCTCTCCTACAACTTCCTGGGCCACACGCAATTCGGCGCCGTCGAATGGCGCCCGGCTGAAGCCGCCGGCCGCTGAGCCGGCAAAACCGTGGCGCACCATCGTCGAGAACGCGCTTATCGGGGATGGTCTGGGACCACGTACTCGAGTCGCCGAATATCCGGAGCGACGGCGTTCTCATTCAGGGAGAGGGCGACCAGGAGAGCATAGCGGCCCGCCGGCAGGGTGCCGGCCAGGTCCGCGCGGAAGACGGCATCCGGCCCCGGCGGCACGGTCCCGGTCTTTACCACATGGCCGCCGGGGCCGATGACCAGGTAGCGCGCCGCCACCACGTCGGCTCTCATGCTCGTGGAGGCTCCGGGCCGGAAGGGTGTGCGCACGAGGTTATAACTGCGCCCGAATTTCTCCAGCTCATCGATGTCGGCCGTGATCGTGAGCCGCCCCTCGGCCAGCTCGATCCGCGAGACGTACGCCCGGCGCGGGATGGCGTAGGCGTCGAAGGATCCTACTCCCAGCGGATAGCTCAGGTCTCTGAAGACTTCGAGCACGGCCGAGTCCGCCGTCCACCGTGCCAAGATGTACGGACCGTTGGTGACCAGCCAGTGGCCGCGGGCTGCGTAGAAGGCCCGCAGTGCCGCCCAGCGCTCGCGCGCCTCCGCCGGGGTCACCATCTCCCGGAGCGACTCGGGAACATAAGCGCGGCGCTCGAGCTCCTGCGCCAGCCCGGCCATGCGCTCCTTGAGGCCGGCCGCGCGCACGAGGTCGAGCCACTCCACGCCGCGGCTCGCCGCTGCCTCCCGCGAGAAGGCCGCCCACCCCCGGCTCACCGTCTCCTCCATGAGAACGACCAGCTCCCACGGCAGCGTGCTCCAGGGCGGCGCGAGCGCGGCCGCGTCTTCGGCCGTCCCCGCGGCGGCTGTCAGGTACACCTCGATCACCGGCGTCTCCTGGACCAGCCTGAGCTCGCCGAGTGTTCTGGCCGTGCGCTCCACGCGGACCACCCTGAGCCCGGCCAGCCGCTCGCGGATGAGCGCGGTCGAGCGGGCCACGACCGGATCGGACATGGCGTGATCGTCGGCAGCGCGCGCGCCCCACCGGTACGCGAAGGCGTAGGCGTAGAGCAGATCGGCCGGCGTCATCGCCGTCCCGTCGTGAAATTTCGCCGCGAGCAGACGGTAGGTCAGCTTGAGCGGTGCCGTTCGCCCTCCTCCAACCGGCCTGAGCCGGCCCGTGCCGGCTTCGGGGATCATGGCGTCTGCTGGCACGGCGATCACGCCCGGCCTCTCTTCGGCGGAGGAGCGCAAGCCGCTTTCCACGATTGGCTGGGCGAGGATCCACAGGCTCACCATGGTATAGCCCACCATCAGGGCGGTCACCGGGTACTGGCTTCTGAGCGCCCGCGCGCCGCCCCCCAGCGCCACCATGGCGAGCACATGCGCCAGGTAGACGGCGATGATGTGGCCGGCCACGATGGCGATCACGGCGGTGAGCCAGGCGAAGCGGGCGCCCACCGCGCCGATATTGGTCCGATACCCCGCCGTGCCGAAGAGATTCCAGCCGACGCCGAAGGGATCCGAGGCCAGCGGGATGATGAGCTGGCCCTGGATCACGAGGAAGGAGAGGTAGTGGGCCAAGTGATACGCGATGGCGATCGGCACCAGCGTGAACGCGAAGATCGGAGCCAGGGCGCCGACGGATCTCCCGGCTCCGCTGACGAGGACCACGCACCGGATGACCACCAGGTACACCGCGAGGAACAAGACCGGAAAGGCGATGAGGCCCATGGTCTGCGCGGCGATCAGGCGCGCGGCGCCCGGGCCGGGCAGCAGGTTGAAGAGGATATCTTCCAGCCATGCCCAGGCCGGTGTCGCCATGATTCCATCGAAGGTCACGGTGGACAGCATGAGGAGGATGAAGCCCATCATCGAGAGGGATGCACGATCGGCGCGCAGCAGGCCCACCGCGAATGGGCGGAGATTCAACTCCCGGTCGGCCTCCGCCGCCCGGGCGAAGCACGCCGGGCAATCGACGCACTCGGCGCCGGCCCGGCAGTCGAGGTCGCAGCTCTCGCATAGCGCGCGCCGGGTTACCCGCCGCTCCGTCGGCGCGAAGCGGCTCAGCAGCCCGAACGCCAGCGAGAAGGCTTCTCCACGCTGGAGCCAGCGCTCCCGGCCGAACAGATACATGCCGCTCCAGGTGAGAAGTGAGTAGCCGATGGCGAGTGCCGCGAGGTCTTTGGGCACGGCCCGTCCTGGGAAGACCAGCTCCACCCAGGCGAACACGAAAAAGAGAAAGACGCCGGGCCACACGCCGAGGGCGCGCGGGTAGGGCAGGTGAAGCGAGAGCTCGCGCCCGGCGCGCAGGCGGCCGTGGAGATTCTCGGCGCATTCAAACACGGCCCGCCAGGGGTTGATGACCGCCCAGAGATTTCCCGCCAGCGCCGACACATAGCTCAGTCCCACCCACCAGATCACCCAGACGAGAGTCGGGGCCAGATTGCGTAGCGGGTGCTGATTGCCGAAGAGGCCGACGGCGAGGAAGAGAGCGAAGACCGATACGGAAGCCGCCTTCACTCCCACCAGCACGGCGGGATGAGTGATCAGCCGGAATGGCGCCCATCGAAGCAGGTTGATCCGAGGATAGCGATGGGCGCCCTGCGCGCCCCGCAGGAAGACGCCGAGGAGCAGGAAGGAGAAGAGCACGGCCGCCGCCGCCCCGCCGAGATAGAGCGAGAGCGGGACCGGCAGATCGTAGCGCTGGCCGAAGCCATGCGCCGCGGCGGGCGGGGCGCCGTCGAGCGTGAGAAGCGTCGCGAGGAAGAGAGCCGTTGCGGCCGGCGCCTTCATCGGCTCACCGCCGCGGCTCCGCTCTCACGTCCGCGACGCGATTCAGCACCCAGCCATTGCCATAGGGCGCCGGGAGCAGCGCGGAATCACCCACCGCCGACCAGATCAGCCGACCCGCCGGGTCCGTGAATCCTCCGACGGGGTTCCACGCCGCCCGCGGCGCCGACGCGACGCCGATCCGGAGCCAGCCGTTCCACGGGAAGTCCTTGAGCTTGGCCGTTCGGATGAACAGCGGAGAATTGAGGCCGGATTGGGAGTCGTAGGCGATGTTCTCGATGCCGGGCTCGAAGGCGGTGTTGAAGTATTCCCGCTTCACCGTGTAGCCGAGGATGATCCGCTCACAGCCGCTCCGCAGTCGCGTGACGAGATCGCGCTCGAGGTTGAGCCGCTCCTCGACCGCGGCGTACTCGCCCCGCTCGAGCCGTGCGGCGACGGCATCCACCGCCTCCCGGCTTCCGGGATCGGTGAGCGCCTCCCGCAGCAGCGCCAGCGCAGAGAACCATCCCTGCTTCATCCACGGAGGGCCAAGCCAGCCGTTCAGCGCGAAGCTGTGCGAGATGAGGAGGTCGGCCGCCGGGATTTCCGCGGCGACGGCATCCCACTGATCCCTCGCGCCCGCGCGCGGCACGCCGAAGAGCTGCGCGGCGAGCGGCCCTTCAGCTCTTACCCGCAGAGGGATCCGCGACACCCTGGACCCGGCGGCCTTCGGCGAATTCTTCGCGGCCTCCGCCAGGTCGAAGTGATGGAGGTAGTCCGGGTGGAATGGAGTCACAGGGTAAGGGTGGAAGACGAGATGGCCGCGCCCCGCGGCGGCCACCGCGCGCTCGAGCCTGGCCGCCGCCGCGCAGCGTGACTCCCGGTTGTGCCGCTGGAGGAAACCCGGCTCGAAGGTCAGCATCAAATAGGATCCGAGCGACTCGACGGGCCTCGCGATGTCCGGTTCCGGCAGGGGCGCGGACGGTTCCGCCCCGACGTAAGCGTGAATCCGGGCCTCCGCAAGACGGCGGGCTGACTGGGCCGCGTCGACGACCTCCACTCGAATCTCCTGGGGGTAGTACGAGGGATAGATCGGAAGCTCGTGACCGGCCTCGGCGGGGGCCAGGAGGAGGCCGAGCGCGGCCAGCCAGGGAAGCAGACCCAGTCGTTTCATAAGCGCTTCAAAGCGGTATCATACCCGTACGCCAAAGGGGGGCCATGAAGCAACGGCATCAGCTCGCGTGTGCCTGGGTGATCGGCCTGGCCTTGTGGAGTGCCGCGTGCAGCGGCGAGGGGAAGACGGGCCGGAAGGAGTTCGATCTCACGATCCGGGGGGGAGCGCTCCCGGTCGAGCAGCAGCTGGTCGTGGTCAGCCAAGGCGATGATCTCGTCCTGCGCCTGTCCACGGACGCGCCGCTCACGGTACATCTGCACGGCTACGACATCGAAAAGGAGCTCACGCCGGGAGCCGTGACCACCGTGTGGCTCGTGGCGACGGCGACGGGCCGCTTCCCCATCACCCGTCACGGCGGAGGCGGCGAGGCGCCGCTCGCCTATCTGGAGGTCCAGCCCCGCTGAGCCCCAGCGCCTAGCGCGTTGGCTTGAGGGGTTTTTCCGCGCCGCCGTTGCCCGCAGGCGCTGCATCGAGCGCTTCGCGCACCTTGCGCGCCAGCGCCTCGGGAGTGAACGGCTTTTGAATGAAGGCGCCGGTCGGGCCCTGAGTCCGGTCACGAGAGCCGAAATCGCGCGTATACCCTGACATGTAGGCGACCCTGACGTCCGGGCGCAGAGGGATGACCTGATTCGCGAGCTCGTAACCATTCATGCCAGGCATCACGACGTCGGTGAGCAGCAGATGGATGGGCCCGGGATGCTCGACGCAGATGCTCAATGCCTTCTCAGGAGTGCCCGCTTCCAGCGCGAGATAGCCGTGGCGCCGCAGGGTGTCGCACGCGACGGTGCGGACTTGCTGATCGTCTTCGACCACCAGAACGGTTTCGGTGCCGGAGGCCGCCGGCCCGGCGGCGTGCTCCATCACCGTCACGCTTTCGTTGACCCGCGGGAGATAGATGGCAAACCTGGTGCCGCACCCAGGCTCGCTCTCGACCGAGATGTGCCCACCGTGCTGCTTGACGATTCCGTACACGGTAGCCAGTCCGAGCCCCGTGCCCCGGCCGACCCCTTTCGTCGTGAAAAACGGCTCGAAGATGCGCGCCTTGGTCTCCGCTTTCATGCCCACGCCGGTATCGCTCACGACGAGCGCGACGTGGGGCCCGGCTGACGCCCCGTGATGTTGGCGCACGAACGCCTCGTCCAGCTCGACATTGGCGGTCTCGATGGTGAGCTTGCCTCCCGTGGGCATCGCGTCGCGCGCATTCACGGCCAGATTCATGAGGGCCTGCTCGAGCTGAGTGGGGTCAGCCCTGACGCAGCCGACGGCCGGCTCTTGCACGGTCAATAACACGATGTCCTCGCCGATCAACCGCTGCAGGATCTGCTCCATGTGCGACACCACCGCATTGAGATCCAGCACATTGGGTTGCAGAGTCTGTCGGCGGCTGAAGGCGAGCAGCTGGTGGATCAGAGTGCCGGCATGCGCGGCTGTGGTGTCGATCAGCTCGATGTCCCCGCGCGTGTCGCTGCCGGATCTGAGGCGCTTCAGGATGAGCTGCGCTCTGCCCTGGATCACAGTCAGCAGATTGCCGAAGTCGTGCGCCACGCCGTCCGCCAGCCGGCCGATGGCTTCCATCTTCTGCGCCTGGCGAAGCTCCTCCTCGAGCCGCTTGCGCTCGCTGAGATCTCGCCCGACGCCCGTCAGGCCGATGACATTGCCTTGTCCATCCTTGAGTGGAACGGCCGTGAACTGGTAAGGAACCGCGGTGCCATCCTTCCGGACCAGTCGAGCCTCCCGTTCGGCAAATCCCTTCTCGGACGCGTCCTGGAATCCTTCGACGACGAGCTCCGTGTCCTCTCCGAGGAACAAGCCCAAGGCCGGCTTCCCGTTCAGCTCTTCGGCCGGGAATCCGCTGATCAGCTCGAGCCGTCGGTTCCAGCCGGTGAGCTTCCCGTCGAGATCGACGGTGTACAGGATGTCCGGGATGCTCTCCATGATGTTCTCCCGGTGGGCCAGCGCGCGCGCGACGGTGTCGTGCGCCGCTTCGAGCTCGCGGGCGGCCGCCTCCAGGACTCCGCGCTCGCGCGCTTCGCTCTGCTGTCGCTCCAGCTCGGCCCGCCGCCGCCGCTCATGCAGGGAATTGATGAGGGCAGACGCCATGGCGAACGCCGATATGCGCACGAACTCGCCGAGCCCCGTCGCCAGATTGCTGACCGGCGCCATGAACGAATAGTCCAGGGCTACGGTGCTCAAGCCCGTCGCCAGGAGGCCCGGCCCGAGATGACCGTAGAAGGCGGTGAGCGTCACGGCGGCGAAGAAGAGAGTCGAGGGAACCTGATGAAGCGGTGGGGACAATCGCGTAAGCCCCCAGGCCAAACCCACCGAGAGGACGGCCACTCCATAGCGGCGCCATGCCGCCGGCGTGTCGTCCACGGGGCGAGGCGTCGAGCGGGAGTCGAAGTGTGCCGGGTACGCGGGCTCGGATGGGCAGAGTGGTTCATCTTGATCACCGGGTCGGTGCCCGGTGGCCGTGTCGCTCATCGTGGCTCGCGGAGAGATCTCCATCTCAGACGCCCCCGAGCATAGCGAAGCAATGCCGATACCACTTAGGTCTGGACGCGCAAGCTACTGAAATCGTTGGCGCTCGACTCGCGGTCAGAACCTCGGCGGGGGAAGGAGGTGACAGAATTCGGAGCCCGGCTACCAGCCTTGCAGCCTGTCTATCGGCTTGGCCTGATCCTCAAATCCTCATAGGGCGCGGAGTAGGCGAAGCCCTTGATGTGATCGACGCACGCCTCCTCCACGCGCGGCCCGATGCCCCAGAGGAAGGCCAATTCGTAGATGGGCACATGCATGACACGGTCGTGCATGATCTGCTGGATCTGGTGGAGTATGGCCTCGCGCTTCTTCCGGTCCAGCTCTCGAGCCTGACGCAGGTAGAGGTCCTCGATTTCCGGCACCACGCCCGACGCATAAATGCCGCTCTTGGTCGCGTACACCTCGATCCGAGTCGCCGCATTGCCGGCGGGGGCCCCGAGTCCCATGATCACGCCTTTGAGCTTGTGCTCGCGCCACGCGGTGAGGAAGGTGGCGCGCTCCATCGTGCGCATGCGCGTGCGGATGCCTACCGCCTGGAGATAGCCGCCGATCGCCTCAGCGAGCGAGAAGAACGGGGGGAACGGGGTGAGGTCGCCCGCATCGAAGCCGCTGGGATAGCCCGCCTCGGCCAGGAGCTTCCTGGCCTGGGCGGGATCGTAAGACGGCGGCGCGTAGGCGCGCGAGAAGTCCAGGACTCGAGGGACGAGACCGCCCGTTGGATGCGACAGCCCGAGCGTCTCGGCCTGATTGAGGGCGTTACGGTCGAGCGCGTAGCTGGCCGCCAGCCGCACGCGCCGGTCGTGCCATGGAGACTTCGGGTCCCATTGCTCCGGCAAGTCGAGGAAGACCACGCCGGGCGGCATGGACGCGGCCAGTCTGAGCCCCGGCGCCCGCTTGATCTCCTGGGCCAATGGCCCGCTCAGCAGATACACGATGTCGACGTCGCCCGCCTTGAGCGCGGCGGCGCGAGTAGTCTCGTCGGGCATGCTGCGGAACACCAGCCGCTTGACTGAGGGGACCTTCCGCCAATAGCCCTCGTACGCCTCCATGACGAGCTCGATGCCCGGCGTGAAGCTCACAACCTTATAGGGCCCCGCTCCGATCGGCGCCCGCTTGAATCCGTCGTCACCCACCTTTTCCACGTACTTCTTCGGAACGATCCAGGCGGCGCCGGTGGCGGAGGTGCCGTAGAAGGTCATGAAGTCGGGCCACGGCTCTTTCAAGATGAAGCGGAGACGACCGGAATCCACGATCTGGACCTCCCGCACCCGGTCCTTGAGAAGCTTGGCCGCGGCCCCGCGGTACCGATCGAACGAGAACTTGACGTCCTCCGCCGTCACCGGCTCGCCATTGTGGAACTTCACGCCCTTTCGAAGCACGAACTCGTAGGTCAGCCCGTCCTTCGACACCGTCCACGACTCGGCCAGGCTCGGCGTGTTGTCTCCCGCCGGCATCGGCTTCACCAGCGCGTCGTGGATGGCGTAGAGCACCATGAACGGATTGATGAAGGCTTCGGTATCGCTCGGGTCGAGCCAGCGCGCGGCGAGGGTGACGTGGAGCCCCCACGTGAGCGTGCCCTCCGGGGCGGCAGCGGTGGGGCCGGCGAAAGCGGAGAGCAGGAACAGGACGAGCAGGATGGCGACCCGGGAGCGGGCGAAGAGCGGTCTCATGGGGCCTCCTCTAGGCGGAGTCGACCGCGGGCCGAACGGTCCCGGCGACGAGCTCCAGGATCTCCAACATGTGCGTGAGGTCGTCGCGGCGGAAATCGAGCATCACGTGGCTGAGGCCGAGCCGCTTGTACTCGCAGAGCCTGTCCACGACGGCCTGATGCCCCTCGGCCAGGAGCTCGTCCCGCAGAACGAAGCGGACCGAGAGCTCGATGGTCTCGATCGGGCGCTTGGCCGCCTCCGCGGCGGCCCGCAGCCGGCCGAGGCCGTCCGCGAGCTCGGCGGGCGTTTTCGACGTCGCGTGCCAGCCGTCGCCGAGCGTGACCACCCGCCGGAAGGCGCCCGGGCTGTCGCCGCCCACCCAGATCGGCGGATGGGGCTTCTGCACGGGCTTGGGCGCGAAGCCGATGTCGTGGAAGCGGTAGAACTCACCGTCGAATGACGGGTTCCGCGCCGTCCAGAGCTCCTTGAACACGCGCAGGATCTCGTCGGCCTGGCGGCCCCGCGCGTGGAAGGGAGCGCCCAGGATCTCGAGCTCCTCCTTCCACCACCCGACTCCGACACCACAGATCAGCCGTCCGTTCGACAGGGCATCGATGGTCGCGAGCATCTTGGCCATGACGACGGGATGCCGGTGGCCGAGAATGAAGACGGAGGCGCCGAGCCGCGGGCGCGTCGTGCAGACGGCGGCCGCGGCGAGGACGGTGACGGGCTCCAGGTAGGCCCGATCCGGAGGATGGGGAAAGCGCCCTCCCGGATACGTCCCCGTCGTGGTTCTCGGGAAGATGACGTGGTCGCTCACCCACAGAGACGCGATGTCTCGTTTTTCGGCCTCGCCGGTAAAGGTGAGCAGAGCCTCGCGCGTGGCGACGGGGCCTTGCGTGGGCAGATGACAGCCGATCTGCATATGGGTTGTCTCCTCAACGCGAGCGCAAGCCGGGCCTGATGTTGCCCCGCGAGCGGGCATCGCGTCAAGCGATCCCTGGCTTCGACTATCGTGATGCCGATCTACCTGTTAGACTCGCGGCCACGGCGGGAAGGGGCTCCGATGATGCGCCATCGCGGTAGCCAGGAGGGCTGTCATGGGTGACCGGCACGGGCTCTCGCACGTCTATGTCGGCGCCGCGCGGTTCTCGCCGGGGGCCGTGGGCGGGATCTTCCGTTGCGCCGCGGGCGACAGCCGCTGGGAGCAGCTCGCCAAGGGCCTGCCCGAGAGTACGAACGCTCAGGCGATCACTGTTCACCCGACGAATCCGGACATCGTCTACGCGGGCACCCAGGACGGCCCCTATCGCAGCCTCGACCGTGGCGAACGCTGGGAGCGGCTCGAGTTCCCACGGGACACCGAGGTGTGGTCGATCCTCGTTCATCCGGCTCGCCCTCGCACGCTCTATGCCGGCACGTCCCCGATCGGCATCTTCCGGAGCGATGATGGGGGCGACACGTGGCGACGGCTACCGGTACGGGCTGCGGACCGCGTCAAGATGAGCTTCGCCTGCCGCGTGATGCGGCTTGCCGCCGATCCGGCACATCCTGAGGAGCTCTACGCCACGCTCGAGGTCGGCGGCGTGCTCCGCAGCCTCGACGGCGGCGAGTCGTGGGAGGACATGAGTGCCGCCCTGGTCTCGCTGGCCGAGCGGCCGCATCTCAAGAGCCGGATCCAGAGCGATACCGATACCGAGGGCATGCTGGACGGCCATGCCGTGTGTCTCAGCGCGGCGGCGCCGGGCTCCGTCTTCCTCGCCGTCCGAATGGGACTCTTCCGCAGCGGCGATCGCGGCGCGGTCTGGCGGGACATGGAAATCGGGCGCTTCTCGCCGCTCACCTATGCGCGGGATGTGCGGGTATCGCCGCAGGATCCGCGCGTGCTCTACGCATGCCTCAGCCCCGCCGCGCGCAGTCAGGATGGCTCGCTCTACCGCAGCGAGAACCTCGGGGAGACGTGGGCGCGGTTCGATCGCGGCGTCAAAGCCGAGAGCACGATGATGGCCGTCGCGCTGCATCATCAGGATGCGCGTCAGGTTCACTGCGTGAGCCGGACCGGCCAGGTCTTCGGCACCGAGGACGGTGGACGGACGTGGAGCGAGCGCCGGCTGCCGGCGGGCGTCCAGGATGTCTACGCCATCGCCTGCGGCTGATGCCCAAATAAATAAGGAGGCGGATGGCGCCGCGGCCGGTCCCGCGCGGCCGAGCGAAGTGGGCCCCCCGAGTCCCGTCCGCAGCTCGAGGCAGTTCGAGCCGAGGGACAGCCGAGCGCCGCAGGCGCGAGAGTCACGAGGCGAGGGCTGAGTTGAGTCTGCGTTCGGGCGAGTGGGTGACGAAGCCGACCGCGCGGGACCGGCCGCGGCGCCACCCGCCCCATCTCTGCTTCTTCGTCCATGATTACTCCAGGCTAAGGGAGGACCATTCATGATCTACGAGATCCGGACCTATACGCTGAAGCCGCGCAGCCTCGCCGAGGTGGAGAAGCGCTACGCCGAGGCCTATGAGTACCGGCGGAAGTACTCGCCGCTCGCCGCCTTCTGGCATACGGAGGTCGGCCCCCTGAACGAGATCATTCATGTTTGGCCGTACCGGGATCTGGGTGAGCGCGCCCGGATCCGCGCCGAAGCGGCCAAGGATCCGAGCTGGCCGCCGAAGACCCGGGAGTTCATCGTCCACCAGGAGGTGGAGATCGTGACGCCGTTCCCGTTCATCCCCGAGATCACGCCCGGCACGGTGGGCCCGGTCTTCGAGATTCGCTGCTACAGCCTCAGGCCCGGCTCGCTGCCGGATGTCATGAAGCGGTGGGAGGGGAAGATCGCGGAGCGGACGAAGCTGTCGCCGATCGTCCTGGCCGGCGGCGTGGAGTTCGGCCAGGCCAATCGCTTCATCCACATCTGGGCGTACAAGAGCATGGACCAGCGGCTGGCGATCCGGGATCAGGCGCGAGCGGCCGGCGTGTGGCCGCCGCCAGGCGGCGGCGACGAGCTGCTGTCACAGACGAACAAGATCGTCTTGCCGTCGTCCTTCTCCCCGCTGCAATAAGTCCGTCGAGCGATGTCGAATGACGCGCGCGCGGCGCTCGACCATCTCTGGGCGCTGGCCGGCTGCAACCCCGCCGCGCTGGATCGGGTCACGCTGTCGGGGAGCGACCCGGTCCTGCCGGGAACATTCAAGCTCGGGACGGCGGCCCTGGCGACCATCGGCGCCGCCGGGCTCGCCGCCGCCGAGCTGTGGCGGCTGCGCGCCGGGAGCGGCCAAACCGTCTCCGTGGATATCAAGGCTGCGGCGGCCGCGTTCAGGAGCGAGCGCTATCTCCGCGTCAATGGCCAGAAGCCCCCCGACCCCTGGAGCCCGATCTCCGGATTCTATCGAGCCGCGGACGGCCGCTGGCTCCAGCTCCACTGTAATTTCCCGCATCACCGGGACGGGGTCCTGCGCGTCCTCGGTTGCGGCGCTGTCCGCGAAGAGGTCGCCGCCGCCGTGTCCGGCTGGAAGGGTGCCGCGCTCGAAGACGAGCTGGCGGCGGCCGGCCTCTGCGCCGCTCTGGTGCGCACGGCTGGCGAATGGCGTGAGCACCCGCAGGCGCAGGCCGTAGCCGGGCTGCCGCTGTTCGAGATCGCGAGGATCGGCGATGCCGCTCCCGAGCCGTGCGGAAGCGGCCACCGCCCGCTCTCCGGCGTGCGCGTGCTCGATCTCACTCGCGTGATCGCCGGGCCGGTGTGCGGCCGCACCCTCGCCGAGCACGGCGCCGACGTCCTGCTCGTCACGGCCAGCCATCTGCCCAGCATCGACCTCCTCGTGATGGACACGGGCCGTGGCAAGCTCTCCGCCTTTCTCGATCTGCGGCGGGCGGATGAGGGCGAGCGCTTGAGAGCGCTCATTCGTCAGTCCGATGTCTTCGTCCAGGCGTATCGTCCCGGCGCCCTCGCCGGGCACGGCTTCTCACCCGAGGAGGTGGCGCGCCTCCGGCCGGGCATCGTGTACGTCACCCTCAATGCCTATGGCCATGTCGGGCCGTGGCGCGAGCGGCGGGGTTTCGACAGCCTCGTCCAATGCGTGAGCGGGATCGCCCACGAGGGCGGCGTCGCGGCCGGCGTCGACGGGCCGAAACATCTGCCGGCCCAGGCGGTGGATCACGGCAGCGGGTACCTCGCCGCGTTCGCGGCGATGGCGGCGCTGGCCCGCCGGGCGCGCGAGGGCGGCAGCTATCTCGTCCGGCTCTCCCTCGCCCAGACCGCGCGCTGGATCGACGGACTCGGCCGGGTGGATGGCGCGAGCACTCCGGAGCTCAGGCTCGAGGATATCGACGATCTGCTTCAGACCTCTCAGACACCATTCGGAGTCATCCGTCATGTCGCGCCGGCGGCGCGACTCTCCGAGACGCCCACCCGGTGGGCGCGCCCGGCGGTGCCGCTCGGCACTCACTCGGCCGAATGGCCGTAAAGCTAGCCCCCACACGCCGGCTCTCTAGCAGGCCGCTGAAAAAGGTCCATCTGCTTCGTTGGCTCGGTCGCCGCCGCCCTCAACGTACAGCAGGTATGCCTCGGGCAGCGGCCTCACTCGCCGCCTCGCATCTGGGCCTTTTTGATCGGCCTGCGAGTGTTTTTCCGCATCCTAGTTGTCCCGGGCGGGCGCGAGCGAGCGGGTGAGCATTTCCCTAAGCGCCATCCGGGCCCGGTGCAGGCGAGACTTGACGGCGGCAACCGTCTCGCCGACGATTTCGGCGATCTCTTCATTAGGCAGCTCCTCGACGTCCCGGAGAATCAGGACGGCGCGGTAATGCTCGGGAAGCGCTCGAATGGCTCGATCGAGCATGAGCCGGGTCTCCCTCGAGAGCAGATCCTCTTCGGGATTCTGCGACCAGTCGGCGAGCAGGAAGGAGCGCTCGCCCGCCCGGTGACCGTCGGCCAGGAAAGTCGGCAGGCAGTCCTCGAGCTTCGTCTCGACTCGGGCCCGCTTGCCGCGGCACTTGATCAGCGCCGCATTGGTGGTCACCCGGTACAGCCAGCTTCCTAGCGCGGCGCGACCCTCGAACGAATCGACCTTGTTGAACAGCGTGAGGAAGACGTCCTGCACGACCTCATCCGCGTCCGAATGATCCCGGGTGATCCCGAAGGCGACGCGGTAGAGCCGGCCGGCATGTCGCTCCATGAGCATCTCCAGCGCGCTCGTGTCGCGGGCGCGCAGGCGCTGGATCAGGGTCGACTCGAGCTCGGCGGTCATGCGCCCGGCCTCACGTTGGCATCGTCGAGCTGGGCGGCGACGAAGGAAGAGGAGTTTCGCAGCGCCGCGCCACGATCCACCAGGGTCCGGATGAGGGTCACGGCCTCGCGGGAAAGAAATGACACACTGCCCAGATCGAGGATCAGTGTCGCCCCACCCGAGAGGACCGACTGGCAGGCTGTCGTTAGCTCCTCCACCCAGGGGCCGGTGACCACACCCTCGAGCTGAAGCGTCGCGCTTTGTGTGGATTGCTCTATCACCGCGATCCTGAGCATGCTCGCCCAAAGGGCAAAGAGCATGCCGACGGGCTGCGGTCAGGCTGATGGCGGCTAAGTGGCGAAGAAAGCGGGGAGCCCGGCGAAGGTTCTGAGGCCGGGCGAGTCAGGAGCCCACGACGGGCCGTGGGGCGCTCCGAAGGGACGGAGCCGGCCTACGAGGGCTCGTGGGTCGGGCGCTTGAGCCCGAGCTTGACCATGCGGCTGCGGAGAGTATTGGGGTGGAGCCCCAGAACCCTGGCCGCGCCCTTCGGGCCCTCGATCACCCAATCGGTCTCCGTCAGCACCTTCAGCAGGTGACCTCGCTCCACAGCTTCGAGCGTCGAGGGCAAGGGGGCCGACGCGGGAGTGGGGAGGCGCGCCGGGTCAGCCGAGGATTGGAGCAGATCCGCGGCCAGCTCGAGCTCGGGGCCGCGGCAGAGAATGACCGCACGCTCGATGATGTTCTGCAGCTCCCGGATATTGCCCGGCCAGTGGTAGGCCATCATCTGCGCCATCGCGTCCTTCGAGATTGCCCGAACGGATTTGCCCAAGGTCTTCGAGCACTGGGAGAGAAAGAAGTTGGCGAGGAGCGGGATGTCCTCCCGTCGCTCCCGAAGGGGCAGCACGTGAAGGGGAAAGACATTGAGCCGGTAGAAGAGGTCGGCGCGCACGCGGCCAGCCGCCACGGCCTCCTCGAGATTGCGGTTGGTCGCGGCGATGACGCGGACATTGACCCGTTGGGTCCGGCTGCTCCCGACCGGCTCGAATTCCCGCTCCTGGAGGACGCGCAGCAGCTTGACCTGGGTCTCGGGCGGCAGATCGCCGATCTCATCGAGGAAGATGCTGCCGCCGTCGGCCAGCTCGAAGCGGCCGATCCGTCGCTCGATGGCGCCGGTGAAGGCGCCCTTGACGTGTCCGAACAGCTCGCTCTCGACCAGACCCCCCGAGATCGCGCTGCAGTTCACCTTGACGAGCGGCCGGTCCTTGCGCGCGCTCCGCGCGTGGACCGCTCGGGCGATGAGCTCCTTGCCGACGCCGGTCTCGCCGGTGATGAGGACGGTGGAGTCGGTTGGCGCCACCTGCTCGACCCGCCGGAGGACGGTCAGGAGGGCGGGGCTGTTGCCGACCATCTCAGCGAAGTTGTGCTCCTTCCCGATCTCTTCCTGGAGGTAGACGTTCTCGCGCTCGAGCCGCGCTTTGAGCGTCCCGATTTCCTCGTAGGCCCGCATGTTCTCGATGGCGAGCGCGACCTGGTTCGCGACCTCCTGGAGGAAGGCTACGTCGGACTCCGCATACTGGTTCTCCTTTCGGCTGGAGATGCCGAGCGTGCCGATGCTCGTGCCGCGGACGACCAGGGGGACGATCAGGAGCGATCGGACGCCGTCGGCCAGATTGAAGTCCTCGGAGGGGAACTCTCGCTCGCGCTCGAGGTCCCGGCGAAGTAGTGGGCGCTGCGCCTGAAAGACCCACCCCATGTGAGTGTCTTCCGAGGCGAGCTCGAGCCCGACCTCGAAGGACGCGGAGGGAAGCGACGACTCGAGGACCGACAGCTTCAGAACCTTCTTCTCCGGATCGTGGAGGAAGATGGCGGAGCGGTCGAAGGGGAGCACGCGCCGGAGACTCCCGGCGACGGCCTGGAAGAGCATCTCGCGCGTGAGATTCGTGATGATCGCGTTGTTGATTTCGAGGAGCGTCCGCGCGCGCTCGGCCGACTCGGCGACCCGGGCGTGGAGGGCCGTGAGCTCCTCGTAGGCCTTCATGTTCTCGATCGCGAGCGCGACTTGGGCGGCCACATCCTGGAGAAACGCGGCGTCGGGCTGCGAGTACTGATTCGGCACCGTGCTGGCGACGGCCAGGACTCCGATGGCCATGCCCCGCGCGATCAGGGGGACGATGATATAGGAGCGGACGCCGTCGGCATACGCCAGGTCTTCGGCGGGGTACTGGCGCTCCACGCCGAGATCCCGGCGCAGGAGCGGCGTACGGTTCTGGAAGACCCAGCCGATGTGGCTCTCGTCGGGCCGCATCTCGAGGCCGACCGTGAAGTAGGTCGAGGGAAGGGAGGACTCGAGGATGAAAAGCCTGAGGACATTCCGCCGAGGGTCGTGGAGGAAGATCGCGGTGCGCTCGAAAGGGACGACCTGACGGAGGGCTCCGGCGATGGCATGGAAGAGCTCGTCGCGGGTGAGGCTCGAGATAACCGCATTATTGATCTCGAGCAGGATGCGGTGACGCTCTCCAGTTCCGGAGAGATGGCGATCGGCCGGGGAAGTATCCACGGTGTGCCCGTGAATTTATAGCGCCCCAACCGGGGCGTCAAGGACCTGCCCCCGGGCAGCGCCAGGACCGGCGACGGCTCAGTCTGGCGCGGGCTGGCTCCCGTCTTCCCTGACGGCCAGGACTCGATCGCCCGCCCGCAGGGAGGCCTCCCAGCTGATGGCAATGGCGTCCTTCACGCTTTGATGCGCGGGGCAGCCCTGCACATGGAGCGCCAGGGCGCGCTCGGCCGCCTCGGCGGCGTCCGCGGGGACGGCGAGATCGTAATGGACGTGAATGGACTTGATTCGGATCGTCTTGCCGATGCCCGCGATCCGGCCTTCCGCGCTGGCCTTGAAGGAGTCGCGGTCAAAGGCGATCTTGCGCCCTGCCAGGGCGCCCCGAAGGGTGCCGTACATTCAGCCGGCCACGGCCGCCACGATGTGGTCGAGCGTAGAGGCGACGGGCAGCCCTTCCTTGACCCCGTAATATTCGCGGAGCGCCCCCTGCACCCCATACACCACGGGCTCGGGCACTTCACCCAAGTAGGCCTGGCGAAAGCCTCCACGGTACTCGAGCCGCGCGCGGGAGATGTACTCGAAGTCGCCGGCCATGAGGATCCTCCTTTTCTGGGAAAGAGAGTGACAATGGCGATTATTGGATGCCGGGGAGGGGGCCTGCGGTTCGGGCGAACCTCCGGAGCCATCGCATGTGTCCAACGCAGTGAGCCGGCACCTGAGGGCCGGCGGGGCGAGAGCAATGCCGGAGGAGCCCGCGTAACCCGCGGGCGGGAGGGGTGAGCGTGAGCTATCAACCACTGAAGGGACAGAAGGCACTCGTGACCGGCGCCAGCTCGGGGATAGGGCTGGGTGTGGCCCGGGCTCTGGGGGCGGCGGGAGCCGATGTCGTGGTCAATTACGTCTCCGATCTGCAGTCGGCCAATGCCGTGGTCGACGAGCTCAAGCAGACGGGAGTCAATGCCATGGCCATCCGGGCCGACGTCTCCCGCGAAGACCAGGTGAAGGCCCTGTTCCAAGAATTGCTCGGGGCCTGGGGCAGCATCGACATTCTCGTGAACAATGCCGGGCTCCAGCGCGACGCCCCGCTCACCGAGATGACGCTCGAGCAATGGAATGCCGTGCTGGGCGTCAACCTTACCGGCATGTTCCTCTGCGCGCGCGAGGCGGCGCGGGAGATGATCCGCCGCGGCGTACGGCCTGAAGTCTCGAAGGCCGCGGGCAAGATCATCTGCATGTCGTCGGTGCACGAGCGAATTCCATGGGCCGGACACGTCAACTACGCGGCCTCCAAGGGCGGCGTGATGCAGCTCATGCAGTCGATGGCCCAGGAGCTGGCGCCCCATCATATCCGGGTCAATTCGATCGCGCCCGGCGCCATCATGACCCCGATCAACCGGGAGGCCTGGGAGAGGCCCGAGGCCCTCAAATCACTGCTGACCCTCATTCCCTATGGACGCATCGGCCTGCCCGAGGACATCGGCAAGGTCGCGGTCTTCCTCGCCTCCGACGATTCCGACTACATACACGGCCAGACCCTCTTCGTCGACGGTGGCATGACGCTCTATCCGGAGTTCGCCCGCGGAGGATGACGATGAACAACCAGTACGACATTGCCATCATCGGTACCGGAGCGGGCGGGGGAACGCTGCTCCACGCTTTGGCGCCCACGGGAAAGCGCATCCTGGTGCTGGAGCGGGGCGGCTATGTGCCCCGGGAGAAGGACAACTGGAGCACCAAGGCCGTCAATCTGGACGGCAAGTACAATACCAAGGAAGTCTGGCGCGATCGCGACGGCGCGGCGCTCCATCCGCATACCAATTACTATGTCGGCGGCAATACCAAGTTCTACGGCGCCGCGCTGTTCCGCCTCCGCCGCGAGGACTTCGGCGAGATCAAGCATCACGGCGGCGTCTCGCCGGCCTGGCCCATCGGCTACGAAGACCTCGAGCCCTATTACACCCAGGCCGAGCGGCTCTACCAAGTTCACGGGGAGCGCGGCGTCGACCCAACCGATCCGCCCGCCGGCTCGCCCTACCCGCACCCGCCGGTCAGCCATGAGCCGCGCATCCAGCAGCTCAGCGACGATCTCGCTCGGCTCGGCCTTCGGCCGTTCCACGTGCCGCTCGGGGTCATGTTGGACGAGAAGAACCCCGTCACGAGCCGGTGCATCCGCTGCGACACCTGTGATGGTCATCCCTGCCTCGTGTCCGCGAAGGCGGACGCTCAGGTCGTGTGCGTGGACCCCGCGCTCGCATACCCGAACGTCACGCTGGTGACCGGCGCGTATGTCTCGCGGCTCGAGACGAATCCTTCCGGCCGCGCCGTGACGCGCCTCATCGTGGAGCGGAACGGCGGCAGCGAGGCGTACTCGGCCGATATCGTCGTGGTCTCCGCGGGGGCCATCAACTCGGCGGCGCTCCTGCTGCGCTCGGCGAGTGACAAGCACCCGCGCGGGCTGGCCAATGGCTCCGATGTCGTCGGGCGCTTCTACATGGGCCATGTCAACTCCGTGCTGATGGCCCTGTCCAAGTGCCCCAACCCGACCCTGTTCCAGAAGACGCTGGCGCTGAATGACTTCTACTTCGGGTCGCCCGAGTGGGAATACCCGATGGGCCACATCTCCTTCGTGGGCAAGCTGGACGCCCAGACGCTCAGAGCCGGCGCGCCCGCCATCGCGCCGAACTGGACCCTGGACCTGATGGCGAAGCACTCGCTCGACTTCTGGCTCACCTCGGAAGACCTGCCGGACCCGGACAACCGGGTCACCCTCGACCGCGACGGTCAGATCGTGCTGGCCTACCAGCCGAACAATGAAGAAGCCCACCGGCGCCTCATCGCCAAGCTCGAGAGCGTGATGAAGCAGCAGACCAAGTGCCGGATCCACGGCCACGACTGCCACGAGGGGCTGTTCGCGCGGAACCTGTTCCTCGGCCAGCGGATCCCGCTCGCCGGCGTGGCGCATCAGAACGGGACCGTGCGCTTCGGCCACGACCCCAGGAGCTCGGCGCTGGATCCCCACTGCAAGGCCTACGAGCTCGATAATCTCTACGTGGTTGACGCGAGCTTCTTCCCCTCCAGCGCCGCCGTGAATCCCGCGCTGACGATCATGGCCAATGCGCTACGGGTAGGCGAGCACCTCAAGGAGCGACTCCGCTAGTGATGTCTGCTCAGCCCGACACAGGCACGAGGCGGGCGGGTCCTGTCGCCGCGACCGCCCCGCGCGGCGGGCTTCGCCACGCACCGGGCCTGCTCGTCACCGAGTTCGGCGGGGCGCTCTGATGCTGGACTGGGGCCGCGAGATCTGTGGCCGGCTTCCGGTGGCGGAGTCACGCGAGTGGCTCTGCACCAATGGTTTGGGCGGATTCGCCTCCGGCACCGTCTCTGGGCTGCTGACACGACGCTACCATGGGCTCCTGGTCGCCGCGCTCAAGCCGCCAGTAGGCCGCACGCTCCTGGCGCCCCAAGTCGAAGAGGTGGTGGAGTACGGGGGTGGATCGTTCGCGCTTTCCGCCTGCCGATGGCATGACGGCACCGTCACTCCCGAGGGCTACAAGCTGCTCGAGCGCTTCTCCCTGGACGGCACGATGCCCGTCTGGACCTATGCCTGCGCGGACGCGCTGATCGAGAAGCGAATCTGGATGGAGCAGGGGGACAATACCACCTATGTCCGCTACCGCCTCGTGCGGGGCTCGGAGCCCGCCCGGCTGACGCTGCGTGCCCAGGTCAATTACCGGGACTTCCACTCGACCACCCATGC